>OBVY01000678.1_pt1 | contig 30428 bp, 25 predicted proteins | sample 1538051 | NCBI WGS metagenome assembly OBVY01 (sample SAMEA2580017, study PRJEB22360) | human gut metagenome | biome: human gut; feature: human-associated habitat; material: faeces | place: Denmark | collected 2008/2010 | reverse complement strand
CTATTTTATCGCTTTTTTAGTGCCGAATCAACGTTAGGGTCTGGTTGGCGGTTACGCTATTACAAAAGAATAGCGGAAATCTCTGTATTTTACACAAAAAAATAAATTTTCATCTAATTTTCTACTACAAAGAGCCAAATCGGAGAAATATAAAAAGAAAATCCGCCTCTCTGTGCGGATTCATAAACACAGGGAGGCGGATTTCGATTTGTTTTTACAAGGAATTGCAAATTAAGTTCTAGCCGGATATTCTGGAAGTTTGTTTGTCAAGAAGAGTACGAACTTCATCAAAGAGGTCGCATCTTGTTCATCCACGCTGCCATCTTTGTAACAATCGGCATTTTCTATTTGCGTATCAGAAAGCTGTATCATATTTGCGAGATATTTGTTCAGAACGATGATATCTCTCAAATCGACCTTATTATCGGTATTCAAGTCGCCATATGCAGTATCATCTGCATCGCTCTGTGCAATGGTGGTTTCATATACACCATCGCCATCTTCATCAACTGCAACACCAATGGTTTCTTCGTCAATCTCATAGAGTAAAACATCGGTGTAATCGGTTGAGAAAGTGATTTCTGCGTTTGCATCATCGTTGTATGCCTGTGCAGTAACATTGTTCAAGTTATCTGCATGAAGAACATAGCCCTCTTCGGTCTGCTTCATATTGGCAGCATCGACATGATTTCCTTCTATCTGGAAAGAATACCAGTCTGTTGTATGATATCCATCATTATAGAGCATATTGAAATGATAATCGGTATCGCTGCCCTTTAAAGATACATAACCAGACGGGGCGAATACGGCAACATTGCTATTAGAACCTGTTACGAAGAATGCACTATTTTCATACCACATGGACAAGTCAACATCTTCTGTTCCATCCAACTTCAATTCATAGCCCTTGGTTGCATCTCTCATTGCAAAATTCAAGTCACCATTGTTTTCGTCTACATTGTCTGTAAAGTCAGAGAAGGTTCGAATTTCGTCTGCCTCTGTAGCACAGAATGTATAGGAATTTTTGTCTTGGTTGAAATTAATTTTTGTGAGAGCATAATTTGATTCCAGTGAATTGGATTGCAGAGAAGCGATAAATGGGTCAGCAGTAATTGGGTCATCTTGTGTATCAATATATCCATGATAATTGATGAAACCGATATAATCCGAAATAAATCCTAATCGATTTGCATCGCTATAATGCGGTATCGTCCAAGTACCCTTAGAGGAATTGAAATACAAATCGTACTTATCATCTGATAATTGAATAGCATTGTTGTCGTAAATCAACACTTTTCCGTTATAAGCTTTACCATTAATACTATAAGTTCCATATTGTAAGTCGTAGGCAACAACTGCGTGCCCCCACTCATTCCCATTCGATGCAGTGCCCCAAAATGTAAGGAGCGTAGGCGATCCATCTTTTAAGCAATTCACTAAAATTTGCAGTTTTTCTTTTTCTGTAAAAAACAGAAACGTCTTACTCTTATTTTCAACTACATTTGTTTTTTGTAATGCCATATAATAGTTGATTAAAGATTTTACTTCTGCACTTGGTGGAGCATCGATATCACTTAAGAAAGTGGCACCATCTTGCCAATCGGACGGATTCAAAATGCCATTTGCCGCTAAAATAGAAGTCACAGCCATTCCGTAACAAGAACCTGACCAATTTTGATATAATAGGCCATTGACACGGGCTTTTTCTATGTTGGTCAATCCATTCATCAATTTGCTATAATAAGAATCCGATATCCCATCACGATATGTTTTGTCATATCCGCCAAAGCTGTAACCAGAATTCAAAAAGTTCCATTTGTCTGCTTCAGGAATGAATGTATACACATTTGTTGTGGTGGTGGTTGTGATTGTCGTTGCTGTGGATGGCTCTGTGGTTGTGGTAGTTGGTTGTGTAGTCGTTGTGGTTTCTGATTCGGTAGTTGTTTCTGGTTCTGTGGTTATCGTCGTTGTCGTCGTGGTGGTAGTTGTAGTCGTCGTAGTTGTGGTTGTGGTTGTGGTGGTTGTTACAACAGGTTCATAGTGAATAGAAACACTAGAAGCAACTGCATCATAACCAACTGAAATTTCATTCCATTCTGCTTCTGTACCATTATAATAGAGATCGGTCAGCTGACTGCAATATCCAAACGCATTTTCTCCAATGCTGGCGACACTGTTTGGAAGGGTGACGCTGGTCAAATTGCTGCACTGCCGAAATGCCCAATCTCCAATTGCAGTGACACTTTCCGGAATGGTAACACTGGTTAAGCCTTCGCAACTCCGGAATGCAGAATATCCGATACTGGTTACAAAAGTAGGAATGGTATAAGTACCTGTTTTTCCCTGCGGGTAACACAGCAAGGTTTCCATGCTTTCATCAAATAACACGCCATCTTGAGATGTATAGGAAGTGTTCGCTGCGTCAACAATAAATGCTTCTAAGCCGCTGCAATTCGAGAATGAAGTGTTTGCAATATTGGATACACCACTGGAAAGATAGATGCTTGTTAAGTTAATGCAGTCGGAAAACGCACTTGCTCCAATTGTTGTAACACTGTCCGGAATGATGACATCTGTTAGATTGGAACAACCCCGAAATGCACTTTCTCCAATATTGATTGCACCGTCTGGAATGGTGTATGCTCCAGATTTTCCCTTTGGATAATACAGTAACGTTGTCAGATCCTTATTGAACAATACGCCGTCTTCAGATGTATAAGAAGGGTTCTCTGGGTCAACCATAAATGTTTCTAAGCTGTTGCAATTGGAGAATGCAGAATTTCCAATACGAGTTACACTTTCTGGAATGTTGATGCTGGTTAATTTGCGACAATCTGCAAATGCAGAGTATCCAATTGTGGTGACACCATCCGGAATCGTGATGTCGGTTAAACTGCTGCAATTGGAGAATGCATATCCGCCAATGGTTTTAACACTGTCTGGAATGATGATGCTGGTCAAATTGCTGCACTTTTCAAATGCCCAATATCCAATACTGGTGACACCATTCGGAATGGTGATACTGGTGATATCGCTACAGCCACTAAATGCACTGTGTCCGATACTGGTAATTTGTTTCCCCTCGATTGTGGATGGCAGCTCGACATCTGTGGAATAGGAACTTACAAATTTTGTAATCTCCAAAGTTCCGTCATCCAAATAGTCATATTCCAATTCCAACCCAAAGGAAGCCCCTACCAAGTTTGTGTTTTCTGTTTCTGCTGCTGCTGTCAGTTGTAATTTTGACAGGGATTCCTGAGAAAGACCAATCGTCCCTCCGGCAAGTAAACAAGTTGCTGCGATGAAAATTGCAATTGACTTTTGATGCCATTTTTTCATGCTCATCATCCTCCTTTTTCCCTGTTCTTATTATACAATTTTCAACAGAGATTGTCAATGCGTTTTTGTATAGTATTACAAAAACATGGTTCTAAGTTGCTTTTTAGGTGGTTCTATCGTCTAAAAGGGAAATAAAATAAATGCAATACGACAACTGTTCATTTTTAAGGAAAAGCATTGACGCTGTATGCAAAAATGTGTATAATAAATTTAATAAAAGCACAACATATACGCCAATATGAAACAGGAGATTTTTCAGGATGAAGAAAAAAACACCATTTCACTATATCGGCATGGAAGAAATCAGAGGGCTGTATATTTATGAAAGCGATGATGCAGACTCTGGCGAGTTCACGTATTTCTGCATGGCACCGGATACTATGGCGACCACATGGCACATTGAATTCCGCTATGGCAGTGATTTGGATGCATTGAAGCAGTATGATGCTGGGGAATATGCTTACTGGCTGGCATCGGGCATTTCTGTGGACTGTTCTGAAGACGATATCAACAACTGCATCAACCTGTTCTGCACCGAAAACCTTTCTGAATAACAGAAGCAATACGATGTTCCTTTGCATGGCTTGAATTTGATTCATCCTGCAAAGGGACATTTTTATTTTTGCAATTCCAATCTTGACAGCGTGTTTTAAATGTGGTATCTTTATTGTAAAAACAGATACTAGGAGAATGCAGCATGAAACTGATGGAATTAGAACAGCAACTCGGGATTTCATTTCCGAAAAAATTTCACGAAATCTATGAAACCGGTGCGATGAAGTGGCTAGAAATGAACAGCGAACAAATTCAAAAGAACCGGAATGATTATCTCCGAGATACGAAAGCGTTTCTCATGCTCAACTGCGACTGTGAACTCTATCCTTTCGATGAAATTTCAGAAGCAATGGACACTTTAAAAGAATGGATACAATGTCGGGAAGAAGACGAAGAGCAATCGCTGTTAGAGGGGATTGCATTGATTCCCTTTGGACATGGTGGGAATGGAGATTTATATTGTTTTCTGTATGCACCCCATTTCTCAGAACCGCAAGTCATTTTATATGCACATGACGATGATGAAGCCCCTGAAATCATTGGGCATACATTCGAGGAGTTCCTTTTTCTGCAGCTGTTGGATGCAATTGCAAACGAAGAGGAGAAGAACGGCGTTCATTTTCAAGAAAACTGTAAGTTTCTGAACCTAGCAGAGCAGGCATTCTTCATGGAAAAACAGGAAGATGCTCTGATTGCATACTATGACCAACTTGAGCCAGAATATGCACAAATTTTGGAAGATTAAACCTGCAAATAGAAAAACCAGCATCGAATTTTTGGAAATCGGTGCTGGTTTGTTTTCTGTTATTTCTGGTCATTTTTGAAACTTTTAAAAAAATCCCTGCCGGATGGGAATCACAATGAGCCGGCATGGAACAAAACAACGATTTTGAAAGATTACAGCTGCGATAACAGTTGTTTTTTCTTTTCCTGAAATTCTTTTTCTGTGAGAATGCCTTTTTCTTTCAGCTGGTGCAGGTGTTCAATCTGTTCCAGTTCCGTTTCTCCCTGCTGTACGGGCATCGGGTCGGTATAAGCTGGCTGCGTTGCATAATCAGATGCGACATTCTGAGCAATCTGTAGAACATCCATATCTTCATATTCCTCGCTGCAGTTGCGGTAAACATCTTTTGCATCAATGGCATGAACAATGCTATTCGGCAAACTTTCACCTTTTTTGTAATCATGCAGCAGCGTACCGCCTGTTGCGACAATTCCAAAAACCTCATCAATTCCTGGCAGCATATCCGGAACAACACAATTCGCCAAGGCCAACGCAATTCCCAGTCCCTTGTGTCCCATCTTTGCAAAGATGAAACTGCCGATAATCAGCACGACACAGCCGACCGTATCCAATGCCGAAAGAACCACGATAATTCCAATTGCGACCGGCAGAGAAAACGGCGTTACCCCGGGTTTTGGTGTTCTCACATAATTTGCAAATCCAAACATTTTAACATTCCTCCATCATCATTGTTTGATTTGATAGAATAGAAACAGGGCACAGCTGCGTTTCTATTTGTAGGCAGCTGTTTCCTGTTTGTGACTGATTTTAATCGAAAATTCCTGAAAGGAATCGACCAATATTCCCAAATGTTCCATTGACAGAGCGAAGATCCTGTAACGTTTCGTCCGCATCCTCTACGCCAAGTGCAACGGCATACTCTGCATAATCCAGTGCTCTATCGAGGTTTTTATATCGGTACAGCTCTGCAAGGGCAACATATATATCCCCATCTTCTGCATTTTCACAGTCGAAATGGTTGATGGCGTATTCTGCATACTGAATGCCTTCTGCTAATTCTTTGGAATTTACGATTTTTTGAAAATTTGTACCGTTTTCTCTCATTTTCCATATAATATTAAGAAAAGCAAAAGAAATACTATCATAAACATCAAGCTCATCATAACCATTATCGATAGATTTTTTATACCATTCTATGGCCTTTCGGAAGTCTTTTTTTACGCCACAACCAAATTGATAACAATTTCCTAACAGGTACTGTGCTTTTGCATGTCCCTGATTGGCAGCCTTTTGATAGAAAGAAGCTGCTTTCTGCTCATTTTTCAACACGCCATTTCCAAAATAATAACAATGTCCAAGTTGCCATTGTGCGTCAGCATTTCCTTGATCAGCCGATTTTTGAAACCATTTTACTGCTTCAGCATCATTTTGTGCTACACCTTTTCCCAAATAGTAGCATTCTCCAAGATAGTATTGTGCATCAGCATGTTCCTGATTCGCTGCCTTTTGAAACCATTTTACTGCCTCGGCATCATTTTCCGCTACGCCTTTTCCCAGATAGTAGCATTCACCAAGCTTGCTTTGTGCACCAGCATTTCCTTGATCAGCAGCCTTTTGATACCATTTTACTGCTGTTTTCATATCTTCTGATACACCGAAACCTTCTTCATAAAGCATTGCGAGGCATGCTTGTCCATCAGGATCGCCCTGATTTGCAGCATTACGAATTAAATTTACGTATTTCTTGACTTCGCTTGAAAAGTCTTTTCCGCTTTCTTCTGAAATAACTAAAAGATCTATTATATACATACATTGTGCTTCTAAAAGCCCCAGTTCAGCCGCTTGTTTGAGATAAGGACGTGCTTCTTCATATTCATCATTCTCAAAATATGACATTCCCTGTTCCAATAATTCCTCTGCCTTGCTATTTTCCTGTTTCATTTTAAAAATTCCTTTCTGTTTCCTGATTTTTAATATCTCGGCTCGAACTTGCTACACGCAAACATTGCCTGCGTCTGTCCGGTTCTCTGGTAGCAGGTTTCTTTTTCTTTCATTTCCACCTGAAACCCACCGCCCAGCACTGGCTGGATGGTCGTACTCCCGACCGTTCCGTTCCAGTTCCGACACAACGCACAGACTCGATCTGTTTTCCGCAATCGTCCCTTTGCCATAACGATGCCTCCTTCTTTTATTCTTATTATATACTATATTTTTTCTTGTGTCAATAAGATTTTTCATATTTTTTCTGTTTTTCCATTGAAATTCTGCGTCATTTGCAATTTCTATCCCCATTATAACAATCAAGCCAGACAGACGGCTGTCCGTTCAAATAAAATTTACAAAAATCGGATCTTTTTTCTGTTCTTTCTGGAGATTGTAGACTGTTTCGTCCCATTTTACAAAAAGAACTTGTATGAACCATAAAAATATGGTATAATACGAAAAAAATCAAAAACGTACAAGCGACTACCAGTTTTGGACAAAATTTGTATGTTGGGAAGGACAGAAAAACATGAACTTTTTAGAGGAACGCATTCAGAAAGACGGTATTGTCAAAGAGGGAAATATCTTAAAAGTAGACAGTTTCCTGAATCATCAGATGGATGTACAGCTGTTTCGGCAGATGGGGGAGGAGTTCCAGAAGCGATTTGCCGGAAAGCAAATCAACAAGATTCTGACCATTGAAGCATCCGGCATCGGCATTGCCTGCATTGTTGCAGGATGTTTCGGCGTGCCAGTGGTATTTGCGAAGAAGTCCAAGAGCGTCAACATTGATGGTGCTGTTTACGTGGCAGAAGTGGAATCGTTTACACACAAGTGCAAGAATCAGGTCATTGTGTCCAAGAAGTTCCTGCATCCGGAAGACCGAGTTTTGATTATTGACGACTTCCTTGCAAATGGTTGTGCCTTGCAGGGCTTGATTTCCATTGTACAGCAGGCAGGAGCAACCGTAGAGGGCATTGGCATTGCGATTGAAAAGGGCTTCCAGCAGGGCGGAAAAATCATCCGGAATCTGGGCTATCAGCTGGAATCGCTTGCCATTGTGGATGCAATGGATGCTGCAACCGGAAAAATTCAGTTCCGTTCGCAGGAAACAGGGGAGGCAGCGACCGCAGAATGAAACAGAAAACAGAACATCAAAAGGGAACAGTAGAAAACATCTATCAATTAAATGGTACTGTTCCGATTGTAAAAGCAATTCCATTCGGGCTGCAACACATTCTGGCAATGTTTGTTGCGAACATTGCCCCGATTCTCATTGTTGCGAGTGCCTGCGAACTGAGCGACCAGAATACAGCGATGCTGATTCAAAGTGCCATGTTGATTGCCGGAATCGGAACGCTCGTGCAGCTATTTCCGATTTTTCATAAGATTGGTTCAGGCTTGCCGATTGTCATGGGCATTAGCTTTACATTCGTTTCCATTCTCTGCTTTGTCGGGACACAATACGGCTATGGTGCAATTATGGGGGCGGTTCTCATCGGCGGTATTATCGAGGGCATTTTAGGCTTGTTTGCAAAGTACTGGCTGAAACTGATTGCTCCGATTGTGTCCGCCAGTGTCGTAACTGCCATTGGATTTTCGCTGTTGTCGGTAGGGGCAAACTCTTTCGGCGGCGGCAGCGGCAGTGAAGATTTCGGCTCTGTCCAGAACTGGATTTTAGGCAGTGTAACCTTGCTTTGCTGCATTCTGTTCCATATCTTTGCGAAGTCCTACTGGAAGCAGCTTTCTGTTTTGTTTGGCTTGGTAGTCGGGTATCTGTTGGCAATTGCAATGGGTGCTGTAGATTTCTCCGCCTTGAAAGACACCAGTATTTTTGCTGTTCCGCACCTGCTGCCATTTAAAATGGAATTTCATCCGGATGCGATTCTTTCTGTTACGTTGATTTTCCTAGTTTCCGCAACAGAAACCATCGGCGATACTTCTGCTCTGGCAGCCTCCGGCTTAAATCGAGATGTCACGAAAGAAGAAACCTCTGGTTCGATTGCTTGTGATGGTTTTGTCAGTGCATTGTCTTCCGTATTTGGTTGCCTGCCGATTACTTCATTTAGTCAGAATGTCGGGTTGGTTGCCATGACAAAAGTCGTCAATCGGTTTACCATTGCAACCGGAGCAGGTATTATGATTTTAGCAGGCATTTTCCCATTCTTTGGGGCATTGCTGGCAACGCTGCCGGATGCTGTACTAGGCGGTTGTACCATTATGATGTTTGGAACTATTGTTGTCAGTGGCTTGCAGATGATTAGCAAGTGTGGATTCTCGCAGCGAAATATTACCATTGCAGCGTTGTCCCTGAGCATTGGTTTGGGATTCACACAATGTGCAGATTTATTCCGGATTTTTCCGCAGATGGTACAAAATGTATTTGCACAGAACTGCGTTGCAGTCGTCTTTTTGGTTGCAATTCTTTTGAATTTGGTGCTGCCAAAGAACATGGATGTAACGATTCCATCAAAATCCGAGTCGTAAAGAGAAAAAACAACAGAAAATTAGAAGAAACCAGCAGGAAAAAAGAACATTCCTGCTGGTTTTTTTATGGCGAAAAAATGCTGCTGTTTGCTGGAAAAACCCCTTTAAAATTCCAGAGATTCCAATAAATTCTTATTTTTTATTGACATTTTGTGGGACGTGTGGTACAATAAAGGCAGGAATAATCGTTCAGATTTGTATATTTAATACAAAAATTCAAGTTTTTTCGTGAAATTATCACTTGAATTTGTAAGTTTGGAAGAAAGGGGCACGACGATGGTTTGTTTCAATTGTAAAGAGCAGCTTCCGCCAAATGTGACAGAATGTCCATTTTGCCATGCAAAAATCACTGCTTCTCAAAAAGCATCCAAAAAAATTCTGATTCTAATTGGTGTAATTGTGATGCTGTTGATTGGCATCGTCAGTGTAACAATTTTAATTTTCCAGCAACTCTCCATGGATACAATGGATTATCTGGAAAAAGAAAATTATTCCGCAGCAGTGGAGCAGTTCAACAAACAGGCAGAACCATTGGACGAAGAAACTAGACAGGCATTTCAAGATGCAGTAGAAACTTTAAAAAATCTCTATATAACGGGAGAAATAGACTATAATCAGACAAAACAGTCCCTAGACCTTTTAAAAGAAGTTCATGATTCCAGTTTGCAGGCATTCATAACCGCTGCCGAAGAAGAAGTAGCTGCGGTAAAATCCGGTAGAGAACATTATGAGGATGGAGAAACGATTTCCAAAGAAAACGAACATGCTGTATCGTCCTTGCAAAATGGTGAAACATCGAATGTAGTCGATCAGACGATACAGGACTTTGAACAGGCATTGGATGATTTTAGCAGCGTTTCAGAAAAGGATGTTGCCTATTACGAAAAGGCGACCGCATCTTTTCAGAAAACATTGGAACAATATCAAACTTATCTGCTGGCTGCTTCAGATTCCTACCAAAAACAAGAAGATTATGAATCCGCTTATGCACTCTTGAACAATGTTCCGCAGATGAATTATTTGTGTGAGGACACGGATTTTGTACAGACCTGCTCCGACCGGAAAACATCTGTTTTGGAAGAATGGGTGGATGCATTGGCGACGAAACATCTTTACTTTTCCGATGGTGGAGCATTGCCGATCGCAAGAAGTTATGGACTGGAAACGCTGGATTCGTCCTATGACCTTTCCTCCAAAATACAGGAGGGAATCCAGTGGGAGAAAAAACATCTTTTATCATTGATCAATGACGAACGGCAAAAGCGAGGCATGTCCTTGTTAATATGGAACGATTCTTTAGAATCTTTGGCAATCCGTTCGTTAGATGCCGTGGATTTATCTGCCTGTGTGAATGCGGCTGCGGCAAGAAAAGAGGAGAATACAGATGGATTATTGGTCAATCATCTTGCGGAACATGCGGCGGAAGAAAAATTAAGAGAAATTGCAGGCGATAGCCAAGCTTATTTCAACGATTCCGCCGGCTATTACAGTGCAGAACAGTTCTTTCAAGATTCTGCGGAACTCCCGGAAATTCTATTTCGGGATGATGTGCAGGAAATTGGGTTGGCACTGATTTATGATTATGATGTCAATTTAATTCAATGGCTTGTTCTCACAGAAGCGTGAGTGTATAAAGCAAAAAATACAATGAGGTGATTATCATGAAAAAATGGGTAAATGGATTGGCAATTTGTGTGGCAATTGCAGCTTGCTTTGGAACAGGGGTTACAGGTCACGCAGATGAACCAACAGATGGAAATCTTGGAGAAGAAGTGGTATCCACTACGACATCTACGACAGAACCAGAACCAATCAACAGCAGCACAGCGACAGAAACGACTGCACAGACAGAATCAACCGCAGAGTCAACTTCATCGACTTCTGGAAGTGAAACTTCTGAAACAAGTACAGAAACCTCCATGTCTAATTCTGAAACAACATCAACCAGTACGACAACATCACAAACAACTGCACACGAAACAACGACTTCAAAAAGTGGCACGACCGTAACAAAGCCGCATCAGACTGGAACGGTTACGAAAGTCACACAGGCGAGCGGCAACGGGGAAAACGGAAAGCTTTCCGGAACAACCGTTAAGGGCAATGGCAAGAACGGAACTTTGAAAGATGAAAACAAAGAGCCAATGAACACCGGTGATTATCTTCTGCGTACCATTGTCCCAGTTGCGATTACTTCCGCAGGAGTAGCATTGATTTCTATCCGGAAAAAGAAATCAGAAAAACCATCAGAAACAACATCAGAAGCGTAAAGAAAAGGAGGAAATCAACATGCCAAATATGATGCGATGCCCCCACTGTGGTGAAGAAATTGACATGTCAGAAGAGCCGATCTTTTGCGAATATTGCGGAGGAAGCCTTTTGGATGTGAGAACAGTCAATGATGATCGGACGGTTCTTGCACCACCGCCAGGACCGATCACTAATGAATGGATACAGCAACATCCGATACTGGACGAAGCAGAACAGGAACATTCGTTTGCACCAGAGGAATTTGAAAAGCCAGCGATGGCAGCACCGAAAGAATATCATTATGTCAAGTAACGAAAAGGGAGATTGTACAGATGCTGAATCAAATCCGTTGCCCTTACTGCATGGAAACAATTGATTTGTCCAATGAACCAATTTATTGTGAAAACTGCGGAAAAGATATCTCGGAAGTTTACCATCATCTGATGCCAAATGCGGTAAAATCTTCTCCACTTCCGTCTGCTGCATACCATGGTGGAAAAAGTCATGGAACACGGAAGCCTTGCACGTATCATGAGCAAATCGTGAATTCCCCTAAGGAATCAAAGGGGGGCAGCGGCAGGCTTTTTGGTGAAAGTCAAACAAATAGAATGAATGGTTCTAAAGAATCAGAACCATTGGAAATGAAACAGTCAAAAAACAATAATAATAAGGAGCATTTAATTATGGGATCAAATTACGCACATAAAGTTACTTATAGTTTGGACGTTGTATTCTGCATTGACTCTACCATGAGCATGCAGTATATGATTGGAGAGGTTACACAGAATGCCTTGCATTTTTACGATGACCTTGCAAGAAAAATGGAAGAAATGGGAAAATGTGTAGATAAAGTCCGGGTTCGAATCATTTCATTCCGGGACTATAATCACGATATGGATCGTTCGATGGAAAGCACACGCTTTTTTGAATTGCCGGAAGAAAAGGAAAAATTTGAACGAGCAATGAAGAGCATCACGGTATTTGGTGGTGGGGACGATGCAGAAAGCAGCTTAGAAGCATTGGCATATGCCATTCGTTCTGACTGGAGAGCAACTACTGATCGGTATCGCCAGGTCATCGTTCTTTGGACAGATGATGAACCGCATCCGCTCAACGATCGTTCCTACCAGAAAAATATTTATTCTTCGCTTCCGAACAATGACCCGGCTCGGTATTATCCTTCTCGTGAACTTCCACGGGATTTGTCAGAACTTTGTGACTGGTGGGAAGATCCGGATTTGGGTTATATTGATCAGACTGGCAAGCGGCTGTTGCTGTTCTCTCCGTTGCAGGTCGAAGGAACGTCTGGGCCAAAAGCATCCTATGCATGGGGCGAAATACGAGACTGGTCTAATGTCATTCATAGAAATGTAAGTTCTACTGGAAACCTGCAGGAACTGGATTACGATGTAGTTGTTGAAACAGTTTCAAAATCTGTTTAAGAAAGCAGGGTAGTTTCTGATGCGTGATATGTTAAGACCGCTGGCAATTCAAGATTTAAAAAAAAGTGCAGAAGACTGCTATGCAGTTGGAACATTGAACTGTTTTTGTTACATGGGTGTTTTTGATGGCTGTGGCGGTCTTGGCTGCCAGCAGATTTCGTTTCAATCAGAGGCGTTCCCAAACCATACGAGTGCATGGATTGCTTCTCGCATTGGTGCAGCTGCTGTAGAATCGTTTTTTCGGGAAAATGGCAATCAGTCATTTTCCCGTGAAACGGTTTTAGAATTGGAGCAGGTTTTGAATGAAACCTTTCAGACCTTAAAGAAAAAATATTGGAAAGATGATGGCGTATCCGGAAGTATGCGGCGAAATTTTCCAACTACCGCCAGTATCATTGTAGAAAATCTGCAAGAGCAGAATGTATTCTTTTTGTGGTCTGGAGATTCCAGAGGATATTTATGTGACAAAGACGGTCTTGCACAAATAACGATGGACGATATTCGGTTTCATGCGACGGATGCCTTTGCCAATTTGTATCAAGATAGTGCGATGACAAAGCAATGGAATGCAGACCGCACCATTTCGGTTCACTGCAAGGAAATCAAAGAGATTTCGCCTGCTATTTATATTTCTGCAACAGATGGCTGTTTTGGATTTTTATCTTCTCCGATGGAATTTGAACATATGTTATTATCCACTTTAATGGAATCCAATACCCCGGAAGAATGGAAAGAAAATCTGATTCAAAAATGGTTTGTCCATTTTGGAGATGATAGCACCATGACCATTCTGACAGTTGGATTTGAGCACTTTTCCGACTTGAAGATGTTTTATCAGGAACGGCTGAACACCATAGAAAAGATCTATGGAGGAAGCTTTTCTGATGAAATGAACATGCAAGAACGAGAACAACTCTGGCAAATATATCGAAAAAATTATTATCGCTTTGAAAATGAAGACGTTAGAAAGGAGCAGTAACAGCAAATGGAAGAATCAATGCAAATCGGAGCATATCAGCTATTATCTCCTTTTGAAATGAAAAACGGCGGGAATTGTGAATGGACATTTGCAAATAAAGATGGGAAAACCTATTTCATTAAAAAGATATCAGACCCTGTCTATCCAACCGCCTCTATGTCTGAGAAAAATAGAAAAAGAAAACAAAAAATTTGTGAAGATTTCAAAGAACGATCCGAACGGTTATTTCAGGCAATTCGAGATGCCAGCAAGGGAAATTCCATTGCTCCCATTGATTTCTTTGTCTATGATGGAAGATTTTACATCGTGACAGAAAAAGTAGATGCTGCGATTTCATTTGAAGAACTGTCCCAAAAATCGGAAGAACAAAAAATGATCATTATGAAAGTGCTTGCCTATGAAATGGGGGCATTGAGTGCGAAAAAAATTGTGCATTCTGATTTAAAACCGGGAAATCTTCTCATCAAAAAAACGATTGATGGATTTTATACGATAAAAATTATTGATTTCGGAGAAAGCTTCTTTCAAGATGCAGTACCCAATCCGGATGCTTTAAAAGGAGATCAGGTGTATTATTCACCGGAATTTGTAACTGCCATTAAAAAAGAAGAGGGGGAAGCCATTACGTCCAAATCAGATATATTTGCACTTGGCATCATCTTTCATGAGATTTTATGCGGGAAACGTCCGGAAACAGGAAAGTATCATTATTTATGTGAAGCGGTTTTGAATGATGAATCTGTTCAGATCAATCAAAACATTCCAAAAAAATATCATAGTTTGCTGAGAAATATGCTGAAAAAGTCACCGAAAGAACGATATTCTGCCGGGAAAGTGTTCCGTTCTTTACAGGATATCGAAAAATTAGGATGAATGGGGAAACGTAACGTCATGTGGAGATGTGAAAAGTGTGAAACAATGAACGAGGATTATTATGATTCCTGTTCGATTTGTCATTATGAAAAAAATAATCATGAAAAAAATAATCGTACAAAAACGGAAATCAGTTCGAGTTCTTTCTATGATGATTGGGAAAAAGAACCAATTTCCAGAAAAGATTTCAATCAGAATCGCAAATCAAAGAATGTTTTAAAAGTTTTAGTAATTGTAATGGTCGTTTTGCTTGTGATTTTTGGTTTTCTTTTCATCGCCTTGATTGCAATTAATCAGGAAGCATTTGCGATTGCTTCCAATTGTGAAAATCGGATACAAGGGGGTGTCCAATATGTTCTGCAACCAATGCGGGAAATCCTTGCAGGATGACAGCAGGAAATGTAAATATTGCGGAAACAAAAGTTTGATTGAAAATGGTTGGTATGCAGACCCAGAAATGCAGGAACTGTTACAAGAACTGCATATTTCTTTTTCAGAATTGCCGGAACAAAAAATTATGTTACAGCCAGCTTTAGAAGAACCAAAAGAACAGACAACCGCAGAAGCTCCGATATTGGAAGATGCACTGCCAACCCTATCAACAACAACAACGACACCACCAGAAAGAACAGCAACTGCACCATGGAAAAATAAAAAAATAGTTGCTGCAATTGCAATCGTTCTTGTAGCTGGTATTGGAATCAGCAGTGGGATTCTATACAAAGAACTAAAAAAAAATATCAAACCAGTGGAACAAGCAATCGAGTCAGAAACCACTGTAGAAACCACTACAGTCACGACCAATACGGAACTTTCCGAAATCGCCGTACCGATAGAAACAGCTCCAATAGAAACAACTACGGCTGTGATTACAACCACAAATGTAACAACTACAACAGAAGTGACCGAAACAATTGCACGACCAGAACAGCCGGAAATCAAAGGGTTTGGATGGAAAGAAGTACAAAAAGATAGCGGACTTGAAAGTGATGATTTAGAGCAGATTGAAAAAGATGTTTCTGACCCGAAAATGCGGAATATACAAGAGTATATGGAAAACAAAATAGAAACTGGCTATTTTGAATCAGAACCGATTGACACAGTAGATTTTTCTAATTTCAATTATGAGGAAGAGCATGACGAAGAGGACGACAGTGACGAGTATGATGCAACGGAGATTGTTATCACTTGGAATGGAGCGGATTATTCTTTAAAGTATCAAAAAAATAGCAGCACATTTGGACAGCAATATCAGTTGTTTCAGGAAAATCAAACAAACCCTGTTGGCTTTCTGTATGCTCGGAAATCTTATGATGAAAACGGATATGAAAATGAATATATTTTGCTGTATTTAGAAGATAGAAGCTATTTCTACATTGGAAAATTAGATTGGAAGCATGATTTTTATGCTTTGTATCTATGATATTTGGGCAAATAGGAGAGGGATGATTGGATTTTGTCTGAAAAGGAAACTATTCAAGCAACACTGAGAAAAATGGAAGAAGAAAGCCGTTCTTGTTTACAAGCAATTCATTCCGGAACAAGTGAATGGAAGGATGCCAAAAAAGAAGAATTTATTTCCAAGTGGAATCAGGTCATGGAAAAGGCAGAATCTTCTTATACCAGTGGGGAAGCTGCAATGAAAGCAATCGATGCATTCTTTTCCAAAGCAGAAGAACACTATCAATAAAGGCGGGGAGGTGTGCATTTGAACATTGATGGAAAAAGTTTAACGGCATCCAAATCTGCATTAAATGACTATAAAACCGCCATTGAACAGCTGCCGGATTCAGAAGCACTAAAGCATGATTGCTTAGAACGTGCACAGCAGTGCCGAAAGGATGCAGAAGCAGAAGTTGCAGAGCATCAGCAGGAATTGGCACGGCAACAAGAAGTTTTTGCAGAAATGGAAAGAGAAATCCCACAAGTTCAGACATCCATTGGAAACTGCAATGAAGAAATTCAACACTTGCGAAATCGGTTATCCGATGCGGAAGATGATGACCAACGCAGTAGCCTTTATGAACAAATTCATGCGGCGGAAAATCGGCGGAGGAATTTGGAAGAGGAGCTGGAGCGTTGCGAGGAGAAAAAGAAAGTTGCACAGGAACGGATGGATGCAGAAACCATTCTGATAAAAAAATATCAGGAGAAGTGTGAGGAATTAACAACGCTGTATCAGAATTTGGAGAGCAGACTTTCCCAATATTCTGAAAATATGGTGCAGTATCGCTCCACAGTCACCGCAAAGGCAACGGACATGATGGGAGCATTAGACCAGATATCCAGTATTCAGCAGTCCTATGAAAACTTTTCACTTTCTGGTGGCGACATAGGCAGCGGAGCAGGTGGTTTTTCCAGTGGGGCTGCCATGCTTGGTTCTGGAGGCGGTTCTGCTTCTGTTGGTTCAATCAGTTCCGCTGGAGTAGTTGGAGGAACTAAGCAAACTAGCTCCTCTATAAATAGTGTCAAAAGTTCTATTCCTAAGAGAACTTATCAAGAAACAGAACATGTAATCAAAGAAAAATTACCGAATTCTTATCATGATGGGAACATAGATAAATTATTTAATAGAAATGGTACGATTGAATTTGTAAAAAGTACGCCAAAAGGCACACAAAAGCCAGATCAATATCGTTTTTCCGGAAATACCATGTATATTAAAGAAGAAAAAAATTATAAAATTGAAAATGGAACCAGCAGTGTTGTGCAAAGCATCTCTAATCAGCTAATCAAAAGAATTGATTGTTTTTTTGGAGCAACTGTTCCGGCAAGTGTTTCTGGAGAGGAAAAAGATTCTAAGATAGAGAAAATGGACTTAGAATATATTATTGATCTTCATGGACATTACTATCATAAAGATGGAAGCCCTGTTTCGATTTCAGAATTGAATAGCATTCCAGAAAGAATTTATGAAAAAGTGAAAAATCATTTTGAACAGACCCATACAGGAAAAAGATTTGATGATTATATCACGATTCAAAATAATAACTTGTTTTCATTTGGAACCAATCGAATCTTAACTGGAATATAAAATGAATAAAATTAAAAGGAGCGATTGATTATGGCAATGATTGTAAACTCTACGACGATTGATGCGGCAATTGGTGGGGCAGAAATTTGTCTGCACGAATTGCAGTCCGCTGCAACCACCTTACAAAGCGAAGCCCCCAATGTCGGAATCGGACAGGAAGACGTTCATCTGCAACAATTTCTGGGGATTGTCAATCAATGCGTAACAGCATTGGAAGCCCCGCAGGCAAATCTGCAAAAAAATATTGGAACACTACAAACACTAGTGGGAATCGTAAGACAGATGGAATCGGCGTCGATTTCTTAAAAAGGAAAGGAAGCATCGATTATGGCAGATATTAGTGCACAGGCAATTCAGAAAGCCATCGACTTGTTAAATGAAACCATTCAGAATTTGAATCATTCTAGTTCTGCTTATGCAGAAAATAAGCGTCCGGACTGGAGAGATGAAATGGGAGCAGCTTATAATCAAACGGTTGATAATATCAGCAACCTGACAGAACTTCCGGTTCAAACTTTGCAACGGGCGATTCCGCAATTACAGGAATTAAAGCAAATCGTGCAGCAGTACGATAGTGTTAGTTTTTAACCAGAACCATGATTGAAAGGATAAAATAGAATGGTTCAAACAACAGAGATATTAAAAATCCTGCATGGAATGCAGCATGATTTACAGGCAATCGACCAGAAACATACGCTGCTGCTTTCTCACACAAAAGCACAAAAGGAAAAAGCAGATCAAGATTTAACAGCTGGAATTGCTGCTCAAGAGCAAGCTTTAAAAAAAGCGGAAACCTGTTTGATACAAACAAGAATTCAAATCCAGCAGGATTCTGACAAACAGAGGGAACAGTTCTATGAGCAAGCCAGACAGGAAGCTGTCTTGATGTCCTCTGTCATCGAATGTCTGGAAGAACGGCATGTCTATTTGAAAACAAATGATAAGTATTTCAGAAAGTATCATACCAAAATGGCACCGACTTTGCAGCAGAAAATAGAAGCAGCTTATCAGGATGTGGATGACATTCTGCAAGAAGCAAGATCGGTTTATGACATACACGAAACCTATTTTTCCACGACTGGAAAATATCGGTTGCCGGTGATTATCAACGGGCTGAATTACATGCTCTCCTCAAAGCGAAAAGAGCTTTATCGGACGCTCATTGAATGCTATTCCCGTGCAATCTGTTTAAAAGAACAGCTAGAGAAAAACGAGTTTTTAGAGCGTAGTTTTCAAAAATTAAATCAAGACTGCCAAATGCAATTGCAACAGGCAGAACAGCAATATCATGCAGCAGAAATCAGAAAAGAGCAAGCTGTCAATCGCCTACAGAAGGAAACTGTTGAAAAAAAAGAAGCGATTCAGCAACAATTTCAAGATGCAGAGTTGCAGTTGAAAAAAAGTACGATGTCTTTGGTGCAAAATGCCATGCCATGGGAAACTTTTTTAGAGGCAGCCAAACTGATGGTGACATATCTGCGGCATTACGGGAAAATCAACAGCAATCATCAGGATTTATCGGGACTGCTTTTCTTAGGAATGGCAGAATATCACTATGGAGACGGCATTACATGGGACTTTTTAAAAAAAGCAGTCCATGACCGCTTTAAAAAAGTAGCAGTAAAAGACTTCATTCGTATGCCAATCACCATCAGAGAGATGGAGCAGGTGCATTTTTTTGTGGATGCAACTTCGATGGGTGCAGACCGAGCCGAACAATTCATGCATCAAATTCTGTTTTCTGCTTTCTCCTTTGCTCCGCTCGGAGAAATTACCTGCAACATCATGGACAAATTGAAATTTGGTAATCATATCAAGCCATTTTTCAATTTGAAAGAACAGTTGCCAGAATTATTTCATCATCAGATTTTTACGGAATATCGAGAGATTGAAAACCGAATCTGCGAAATCAATAATGATATGATGAATGATTTATACGCCAACAAAGCGGAAAATCCACCGCTCTTTTTGGTTCTGTTTGATTTCCCAGATACCTATAACGAAAACACCCTGCTCAACTTGAAAAATATACTGGAAAATGGACACAAGTGTAACATTCATGTCATTCTCCACGGCAGCCGTCCGAAAGAGGAGGGCTATAAAAAAGAATCGAATAAACTGGCAAATGAAATTCTCTCTCTTTGTGTTCCCATTTCGCAGAAAGAATGGAATTGTGATGGCTTTCCAATGACCGTTCCACCGTTTCCGACTGCCAAACAGCTAAAACTGTTTCAAGAAACATATGTTCAGGATTATCGAGCAAATCAGAATTCTAGAAATCTACAGAAATTTCCACGGATTCAGGAACTACGTGCTTGCAGCCAGCCAGAAGCGGCAGAGCAGATTTTGCAGCAGATGGAGAACCAATTCGATGCACCTTGCAGCAATTGGAATACCACCATTACACAATTTCCAAATGCAATTCCATTTGCAATCGCTTCTGTTCCAAGCATGGCACTGTCGGGAACAGCTGCATCTGCTTTGATACATTCCAATCGTCCTGAAATCAAGTTGCCCTATGAAATGAACTTTAGAAAACAGGCGAATTTTATTCTTCATGTGGATGACCAATCGGAAGCCTTTATGCAGCAGCTTTCTGCACAAATTATTTGCAATTATCTGCGGGCATTTCCGGTTTCAAAGGGCAGAGTCGTTGCTATTGACTGTAAAAAAGCAGGTGGAAATACCGTGGCATTTCAAGCATTTTCGTTGAAATTTCCGGAAGTATTGGAACGGGTCACTGATCACCAAGCCGTTTCTAAAATCCTGAAAAACCTTGCTGCACAGATTGTAAGCTGGGGAACAAAATTCAAAGATGGAGAAAATCATATTTTGGACTATAACCAAAAACATCCAAAAATCTCCGAGATTTGTACCCTGCTGATGATTTATAATTTTCCTGCTGCATTTGAGGGGTATTCCAAGGAAAACTTCAGCTATTTAAAGCAGATTATTGAAAATGGCAACAAGTATGGTATTTATACCGTGCTTTCCTATGACCATCGGTGCGTGGAAAAAGATGCGGATTCTGAAAATTTGGCAGGCATTTTTGAACTGTTTCATGGAAATGAAATTGCATATTCCGATGGGACTTGTTATCACAAGCCTTCTCACTGTGTGCTGCATCCAGTGGCTGGCAATGCCATTACGGAAAAAGACTGCGAGCTGTTTGAATCCTATCAGAAGCAATCCGAACAAGTTGGAATTTCGCCAGAAGATATTCTAGATCAGAAACGATTCCAACGGTCAAATTTAACGGGCATTTCCATTCCAATCGGAATCGGTACAGGCGAAAAAATTGTAGACTTGAAACTCAGTGCCAGAGATACCAATGTACATGCCTTGATTTTGGGCGGTACACGAGGCGGAAAATCCGTTCTTCTGAATACCATCATTATGAATGCGATGCTCTGCTATGCACCGGAAGAGTTGCAACTCTATCTGCTGGACTTTAAAGACGGGGTTGAATTTGAATTATATCGCCATTATCGGTTGCCCCACATTCGGGTATTGGGCTTGGCATCACAGCCAGAATTCGGAAAAAGCATCTTAGAATCCCTGATGAAAGATATGGAACAGCGGTCAGAGATTTTTGGAACGTATACCAATATTGACGACTACAACCACAATTCTGGGAAAAAGTTGCCGCATTTCTTGATTATCATTGACGAATTTCAGAGCTTTTACAGCAATGATATTCCAACCAAATGCAGAAATGCAATTGTTTCCATGACACATGAACTTCTTGCGAAAGGCGGTGCGTTTGGATATCATTTCATCATGGCATCGCAAAAGAGTGCAACTGTTCGCTCTTTGCAAATGCAGGCAGGGGATATTGATTTGATGACGGTTCGATTTGGACTGAAATGTCTGGAAAACGACTATGAATTTCTGTTTAAGGAACTCGGAAATGATGCTTATCAGAAGCGAATTGGCCCGCCGGGAACTGCCATTATGAACCCGAATATTGCAGAAGGAAAGAGCAATGAAAAGTTACGGGTTGCCTTTTTCGGAAAGCGAAGAAATGAATTCTTGCAGGAAATTCAGGACGATTTGCAACAAGTTCCGATGTATAAAAATTATACCATTTTCTCCATGTCTGACCATTCGAATACGTTGGATTATTTATCGCCGGCTTTACGGGATTCTAAGTGGGTAGAGATGCAGCTTGCTCTGCCAGTAAAGGTAGCAGACCCCTTTGTCATCGAAATGAACCGGAAAAATAACCACAATCTGTTAATTGGCGGAACAGACGAAGAGTTGCCAGACAATCTGGTAAAGAATTATCTGTTGTCTGCACTTTGGAATCGCACTGCCACAGTTTATTGTATTGACGGGGAAATCCTGATTGAAGAAAATCGAAATCGGTTGTTCTATCAGGTTTTAAAACGGCATTTTTCCAAACGATTCTATCTTGCAGAAAGTGATGCAGAGATTGTTTCTTTCCTGGTGCAAGTCTATGAGATTTATCAGCAGAGAAAACGAAAGAATACCACCGACCCCATTTTTGTTGTCGTGAAGAACGTGCAGAATGTGCAGCTGGTGAAAAAGATGTTTGAACGGGATCGTATCTTGATGAACGATTACTTGGATGAAGAAATGCCAACAGAAGCAGAAACAGAAGTTTCTGAACCGATTCCCTCCGCAGAAGCACTGAAAGAAGAAGCAGACCAGTTTGCTGCTGTTGATCTTTCGTTCTTACTAAAGAAAACCGCTGCAAATCTGCCCGAGCCGGAATCCAAAAATCCGTTCGCGACTCTTCGCTGGGACAGCACGCCGCCTGAAGCACCAAAACCAACCCCAGAGCCGCCAGTTGCACCGAAACCCGCTCCAAAGCCAGTTCCACCTGCTCCAAAGGCTGCACCAGTGAACTACGATGTCAGCAAGATTCTGGAGGAACTGCTCAAAGAGGGAACGATGCGAAGCGTTTACTTCTTATTCGCAACGTCAGAAGTAAAGCGATTGAAAGAAATGAATGGTTCTCTCTTGAAAGCATTTGAAGAACACCTGCTCTCTGTGGTGAATGCGGAGGAGTTGCAGTTTACATTTGATGGCATGGAGGTTTCTAAGAATCTTCCAAAAGGCATTGCACAGTATCACCATATCAATGAAAATGAACAGATTCGCCCACATGTTCCGCCAGAACCGCAAGAACTGGAGCAGTTTTTGTCTAAAAATTTATAAGATTGGAAAGAGGTATTCCGATTATGTATGTATTTGAGTTTTTAAAAAGAATGTTTCGGAAATCAAATACAACAGTTGTGATTTATCTGATTATCAACTATATCTTGATTTCTGCAATCATTGGGCTGTTGTTTTCCGGCGGCGGAGGCATTGGAATCCTATTGGGGTTCGTAGTGGGATTGGTTGCGTATATCATTTCCTTGGCGTTGGCATTATCTCCAGTTGGGGAGTGGTTGCTGCGGTTGCAGTGTCAATGCCATCCGATTGAAAAGCTATCTCCGGAATTGCAAAATGATATCCTGCCGATTTTTCAGGAAGTTTACCAGCAGGCAAGAAGAGAAGATTCTTCGATTGCACCGGATATAAAGCTTTATTACACGGAAAATGAAGACGAAAACGCCTTTGCACTTGGCAGAAAAACCATTGCTGTTACGACGGGTGGTTTACAAAATCCAATGTTTCGAGAACAGCTGAAAGGAATCTTGGGACATGAATTCGGACATCTGGCACATAAAGATACCGATTTGCTGTTGCTGATTACTGTTGGAAACATGATTATTACCATTGGAATCACCATTTTGAAAATCATCATTCTTGCAGCGACTTTTCTTTTCAATGCGGCAGCAACCATTGTTGGTTGGCTTTCTCATGGTGACCGAGATCATGGCATCTGTGTTTTCTTCCTCAAATTGGGCACAAGCATTGCCTCTTTTTTGAGCTTGGTTTTCATCAATTTGTTTATGCGGCTTTGGACAAAAATTGGACAGCTTTTAGTGATGAAAGGCAGCCGAGAAAATGAATATGAAGCAGATGCGTTCGCTTGCCTGCTCGGCTATGGTCGAGAGCTTTATAGCTTTTTCCAATCAATGGGCGGTGAAGAAGAAGTAAGCAAGCTTGGAATTCTTGTCAGCACGCATCCGCCAACGGCACTGCGAATGGAACGGGTACAGAATCTGATCAATGAGCAGGAGCGGATTGCCAGAGAACGGACTGCTTCCATCAATCGAAGAGCCGATGACATTATGGAAAAGAGAGGGGCTCGGATTCCGGATTATGCAACAAGTTCTTCTGGAAGTCGTGTTTCAACAACTACGAGAAGTGTTCCGCCGATTCGTGTTGAAACACCACAGCCACAGCCGGAAAGACCGTATGCTGCGGTGCATTACTGCAAGCAGTGTGGTGCTATATTGAGCGAAGGTGCAAGATTCTGCAAAGCATGTGGTTCAAGCGTGCATTCAGAAATTTCTCGTTCTTATGAGCGTGCACCAATTCCAGCGGCGGCAGTTGTTCCACAAGCAAGAAAAACATGCCCACGTTGTCATGCTTCTATTAAAGCATCTGCTGCGTTTTGTGTAAAGTGTGGAAATCGTTTTTCTTAAACCAAAGGTTGATAAATAAGTAAGAGAGCACCCAATGCGAATGCAAAGGGTGCTTTTTGCTTGACAAATTTTCTGTTTTTTGCTATCATAGAGAATAGAAATTTATTTTTCAAGCAGAATAGAAAGGAGCAAAACAACATGCAAAATCAAAACATTGACCATGGAAACAAGTTTGACTGGGGAAAAACTTCTGCGGACTATGCCCGTTTTCGGGACATCTATCCGCCGCAGTTCTATGAAATGATTCTGAATCGAAACTGTGGTGCAGCTGGGCAACGGGTCTTGGATGTTGGAACGGGAACGGGTGTCCTGCCACGGAATTTATATGCTGCCGGTGCATATTGGACGGGCTGTGATATTGCACCGAATCAAATTGCACAGGCAAAGCAGCTTTCGCAGGGCATGGAGATTGCTTATTTGGTTTCCACAGCGGAAACGCTGCCAACATTTGCAGAGCCATTTGACTGGATTACAGCATGTCAATGTTATTGGTATTTCGATGTTGCAAAAACAGCTCCAGCGTTTGCACGGGTATTGAAATCGGGTGGAAAGGTGCTGTTGCTCTGCATGCAGTGGCTGCCATATGAAGACCCGATTGCACATGCCAGCGAAGAGCTTGTTTTACAATACAATCCGAACTGGAGCGGAGCAGGGGAACGAAAGCATCCGATTGCAATTGCAGAGGAATGGCTTGATGATTTTACCGTTACCCATCAAATGGAATGTGATTTGGATGTGCCTTTCACACGGGAAAGTTGGAACGGACGGATAAAAGCTTGTCGTGGAATCGGTGCATCGTTGCCACCGGAAGAAATTGCAGCGTGGGAAGCAGAGCATTTACAGCTGCTGGAACGAATTGCACCGGAATCGTTTTCTGTTCGGCATTATGCAGCACTGGCGGAATTGACGAAAAAATCAAAAAAGGAAGTCAAATAAAATCGTAAAAAAAGTATTGACAAATGAAAAAAATCATGTTATAATAAAAAAGAATCCAAAGAAGAAAGAGGAGGGCTTGACATGGCACAAAAACAAACACGTTCCAAACAAATTGCAGATAACCGTGCTGTTCGGCACTCTTATTTTGTATTGGAAGATTTTGAAGCAGGCATTGCTTTGCAGGGAAATGAAGTAAAATCCATTCGGCAGGGCAATGTTAACTTGAAAGACAGCTGGTGTGATATTAAAGATGGAACACTGGTGCTGAAAGGGATGCATATTTCTCCCTATGAAAAAGACGGATTAGCCCGTACCGATCCCAGACGGGAGCGGCAATTGCTCATGCATAAGCGAGAAATTTTGCGGCTGTTCGGAAAAATCAAACAAGACGGTCTGACCTTGATTCCATTGAATTTGCATTGGAGCGGGTCGAATGTAAAAGTACAGATTGGACTCTGTAAAGGGAAAAAGCTGTACGATAAGCGGCAGTCCGCAGCAGAGCAGGCAGCAAAGCGACAGATTGACCGCACAATGAAATCACAATACCGATGAAATCAGGGAAAACCTGTTTCTATAGAATGGGGGCGTAAAGGTTTCGACGGGGACTGTGCAGTGGAATAAGCGAGCAGAGTTGGCATCGTCTCTTTAAAACGAAGCACGTTTTAAATTAAACGCTAAAAGAAATATCTCTGTAAGCTTCAACAGAAGCTTACAGGTAGCTGCCTAAGTCAGCTACTGTCGCCCACAGGAGTACCACGGCCTGTGCTGCGGCATAACGCAGTGGTGAACGATTCTTCGGCCTGTTCACACCGTTGAATGGCATTTGAACTACGGACAGTTGCAGCCTGTTTATCGGCGGCTTTTGTCCGGACTTTGAAAAGATAAACTACGCTCGTAGAAAGTTGCAGGAATCGGTTTTCGGACACGAGTTCGATTCTCGTCGCCTCCACCAATTATAATCACGTAATCGGAAAGGTTACAAAAACCACGTAATCACGTTATATAGCGTGGTTACGTGGTTTTTCTTTTACAAATTTTGCCTGATTTTTCGGGAGTTCAAAGCGAATTTGACCGTGACCTGATTAAAATGCGTAGTATTTTTAGGGTACCCCTCTCTTGCGGAAAAAATGGGAAAATGGGAAAAACAAGCGTGTTTTTCTGATAAGATGACGGTTTTCAAAAATATAGAAAGAAATTTGTTCATTATAACTTGCTTTCATAAAAATTGATATTGACTAGTCAGCTTAAATAGTGGATTTCATGTCATTAGGAGTCTGAAATGCTATGAGCCTGTGTTCATAAGCGTTTTAAGAGCGTGGCAGCATGAGAAATCATAATCATAGCCTCTGCAGAACAACAAGAAGTTTCATAATCTTTTGATAATCTACGTGAACAGTTTAGCCATGCGAAAGTGCGTTCAACAACCCAGCGTTTTGTGGGAACCTGAAACCCTTTTTGCTCTTTGATTTGCATAGAAATATCAATTCTGATGTTATGAAACTCATCAAAAGTATTCTGAAATGTCCCTCTATAACCGCCATCAACACAAGCTCTATGATAAATATTTTTAAAAACTACTTGAAAAAATTATAAAAACGTGCTATACTAAATATAAATTAATCAAAAAATGCGAAATTAGTTAGTGAGGGTATGCTATATGTTGAATGAATCCAAACAAATGAAAAAAGTAATTAAATTTTATCAACTATTGCCTGATGAACTATCTAATAAGGGCGTTGAACAATTAGTCAATCAATCATCTATAAATAGGGAGAGCAGAAGGCGACTGTCAAAAAAAACTTTAAACGAAAAAATTAAGGAAATCATCATATCACCAGATTTGAGAAAATCATATGCTGATAAAGTTTATAATGTAATTAGAGAATCGGTAGATTTAGAACTTAAAAATGCAAATTATGATGAAATTATGTCAGCCATCACTGATGAGAATAAATACAATATTTGCATTTTCTTTTTTAGATGGTGTTATGAAAATGATGCCAATGGAGAATCCAATGATAAAAAGTATTTTGCACGCTTTATTGAATCAGAAATATTTGATTGTGTTTTAAATGGAAAGTCAATCAGAAAAGTAGAAGGAAATGTGGAAGAAAGCATTGAAAAAATAGATGATAAGCTATCGGAAGGAGAAAATAATATGAAATTATTAGGTCGGATAGAAAAACGAAACACATTTTACAATTTCTTTCCGCAATTCGAATTAATTAACAATCATTTCGATGAGATTTCTGCTGAAAGATTGAAAAATGAATATCCATCAAATGGAGGAATAAATCTTTCTTATGACCTTTATTCTGGACATGCAGTTGATTATTTAAATGAAATTTCTGTAGATCTTGATGAAGATTTGTATACAAATAACGTTTACGTTATTGAAGTCGATAGTTATTATTTACAAGAAAATGATAACAATACTTATCGTGTAAAACTTGATTTAGAGGGCTTAATTCAGGATGGCAAGAGACTACACAATCTCATTCAATCAGCTAATGAATATAAAATATATAAAATTGTAAAAAGCGATGAAAGTAATCTTACACAAAAAGTTTTTTCAAGTGGTAATATTATCATTTCCGAAAAGAATATTACAGATGGCGAATATGTTGTTCTGGATTATAAGAATAAGTATTATGGACCTTTTCGTATTTGCTATAGAAAAATTGATGGTAAATATTATATCAATACAAAAGCAAGTGAAAATAACTACCTAGTTCCTTTTTTCTCTCAGGAAAGTGTTGAAACAATTGAATTTGAAAAGCAAGATAATTATAGGGATCCTACATACACAAAATTTATCTATGTCAACCATATAAAATCTTCGTATGATGATGTTATTGCTGATGAAATGTTATTAGAAAAGATAACTGAAAATATTTCAATTAATTTAGCGATAACGAACCCTGAAGAATTTTCTCATGCTTGTAATAATTCCCCGTTTTTGGCTCAGTTACCCCAAGATATTATATCTAAACGAATAGATAGATTGTTAAAGTTGATTACTAATACTGATACATTTGAAAAAAAGAAGTTCGAAGTGTTTGAATCTTTACGACAAATGTATCAAGATGGACGATCTAAAGAATCTGAAAAAATGATTACTGAAACAGAAACATACAAGGAACTACAGGCTAAATTTAATGCCGAAAGGCGAAAAAATGAAGATTTAGAAAAGCAGGAACAAGAACAAAAAAAGAATATAGAGGAATTAAATGCTCAAATCGAAGATATGAGAAAAAATTCGATTAGCACAATTTCTTTAGAAAAAGTCTCTGAACTTGAAGAAGAAAACCGTCAATTGAAAAAAAGAATTGATGAAATAAAACCAGTAAGCGATGCACAGTGTGATATAAAAGAACTTCAGAATGAGCAAAAAAAATTAGAAGGTACAATAGATTATCTACACGAAAAAGAAAATAAATATAAACAAAACATAAAAGGTTTAAAAGAACAAATTGAATCTGTTATAGGGGATGTAGGATCTAAAAGAATGGCAGAGTTAGCCTTTGAGCCATTTATTTCGAGTGAAATGATGAAGCAGGCAGCACAATGGGATTCTAAAGATAAAGAAGAGGAATATAGATGCCTTCAAAATAAATTGACTTCTATTAATGCATCAACTCTGTGTGATAAAGACCTTGTAGACTATATTGTTGATTTTGTAAAATCTCGGAGAGAATACAGTCGCAATGACATTATAAATATTTATATTAGCATAGCACAAAATTTTCTTACTATCTTTTCTGGAGAACCCGGAACAGGTAAAACTTCCATGTGCAATATTGTTGCTGATACGCTTGGATTACTAAACTATGGAGAAGAAATTAATCGGTTTGTTTCCGTTTCTGTGGAACGTGGATGGTCGTCTAAAAGAGATTTTATTGGTTATTATAATCCATTAACAAGAAAGTATGATAAAAGTAACAGTAAAATTTATGATGCTCTTAGAATGCTTAACATAGAAAGAAAGGATTCCAAATATCCTTTTCTTATTATGCTTGACGAAGCGAATCTTAGTCCTATAGAATATTATTGGGCAGATTTTATGCGTTTAACTGATAGAACCTCAAAAAATGATGATTATATCAATGTTGGAACAGAACAGGAATTGTATATTCCTGAAACATTAAGATTTGTAGCTACAATTAATACAGATCAAACTACCGAAGCTTTGTCACCAAGACTTATTGATCGATCTTGTATCATTAAGCTCCCTAATGTTGAACTTAAAGAGTTTGATAGTCATATTTCACCTGAAATCATTACTTGGGATAACTTTAAAAAAACATTTTTGAAAACTGCAGAATTAAATCCGATTACACAAAAAGCTATAAAGGAAATCTATAAACTTTTCAGCGATTTTGGTATGAGTATAAGTCCACGCATACAGAAAAACATAAAAAAATATATAATGACTGCCCAAGAAATAATGGAAGATGAAACAAACACTCTTGCAAGAGAGAAGGCTTTGGATTTTGCGATTGTTCAAAAACTATTGCCTAAAATCAATGGGGATTATTCTCTTTATGAAAAATTTTTTGATACATTAAAACTGCTTTGTAAAGAATATAATCTTCATATGACAGATGATGCTATTTCTAAAATTATTGAAGCTCAAGCCCGTAATATGGGATATTGCCAATATTTAATCTAAAGGAGGGAATAATCCTTTGGATGCGATAAAAATGTTTCTTTTACCTCGTAATCATAAAAAAGTAGTTACTATGTTGCGAGAAAAAAATAAGGTGGATTTATTTAAGATTCCTACGGGTAAAGAAGTTGTCTATAATGATGACTCATATAGTTTTGTACTACTTGACTCTTCAATAATTCCTTCTACAGTTTATATTAATGATGAGGCTTATGATACTTATATAGATAAAGAAAATATAGAAGGAATGACAGTATTCAAATTAAGAAATTGTGATAAGCCTTTTTTGCAGAGTTATGGTGCGATAAGAGTTGAGTTTGATGTAAATAATAATCGCTATTGTTCTAATAGTATAGCAGTTATGGTTTCTAACAATAGCATTAATAAAAATGTTTTGAATATGGTGCAGTTTATATATAACAATTGCGAAGAATATTTATATGAGGAGCACAAGTATTCATCTATACTATCAGGTGTCAAAGAAAATGAAATCATATCATTAGAAGCAAAAATAAATTTTTTACAAGATATTTTAGATATATATAAGAAATCATATCAATATTTAAAAAATAG
>OBVY01000677.1_pt1 | contig 30445 bp, 39 predicted proteins | sample 1538051 | NCBI WGS metagenome assembly OBVY01 (sample SAMEA2580017, study PRJEB22360) | human gut metagenome | biome: human gut; feature: human-associated habitat; material: faeces | place: Denmark | collected 2008/2010 | reverse complement strand
CGATTACGATGTCACCAATCGTCTTATATGTACAGTTTGCACTTTTGATTTTATCTGCAACGGTTGAGTATGGTGTAAGCGTTGATGTTCCGCTTTCGATATTTGACGAATCGTATTTAGTTGCAAGAAGCTGGTCCGTTTCTTCTGATGAGTAGGCTTCGTTCGTATCGTAATAGAAATCGTTAAGATATTTAATGCTCGGATAATTAGTGCTGCTATCAGTAATGTCAGTTTTTGAAATTACCTTGTTTGAGTTATCCTCTTTCGCTTTAAGTGCATCGTTGACATCTGTTGCGTTTGCCTTACCTGCAAGAGATGTTTCTGCCGTCTGCATTCGAGCCGACAGCTGACTGACCGTGCTTTTTTCGGCTTTATTGGTTACGGCAGAATCAATCCCGTTAAGCCTTGCGTTGAGGCTTGAGAATTTGCCTCTTGCCGTGGCAACCTCTCGGCTGATTTCGGCAAAACTGCCAGCACTTTCGCTGTTTATCTTGCTGTTTTCAGCGAGGCTCGGAGTTACCATTACTTTTAAAGTCAGCGGAGTATTTAACACCTGCGTTTCACCGCTTGCAATCTTAATTTCGATTGCCAAGAAACCCGACATAGACTTGAAATCTTCGAGCGGAACAGTAATAACATCTGCCGTGCTGTTCAGTGTGCAAGCGACTGAATCTGAGATTAAATATCCGTCAGTTGCAAAGGTTGCAGTTACTATACAATCTGCAAAGGTTAATTTTTCACCGCTGGCCGTTAAAGTTACATCAAGATAGCGTGTTGCTTTATCGTTGACATTGACAATACCAACAACATTCGGTGCGTTGCGGTCATTTACATCAATTGTAATTGATTTATGTGCTAAACTAATAGCCATTATCTTTTAAACCTCCTTTGGATTTTCAATAAATCAGACATCGACATACTTAAGTCACCGATTGTGATTTCTTTGTATTTTTGGGATACGCTATCGTAGACCGTTTTTGAAATTCTTCGGTTCAAATTCGTGCCGTCCGGCATTACAACCGTCACTTCATCATAAAGTTTGATTGCGTGCATTTTGGTGAGTTCGTTTTCAAGAGTTACCCTTATACTCAGGGTTTCTGATGTTTGTTCCGTCGAATAGTTATAATCAGCCACCGCATTACGCAAAGCATCTCTGACTTCTTCGTAATTTTCGCCGGTGCTTGGATTTAAAGTATATTTTTTGATTTTGCTTGTGCAGTCGTATAAATATGTGTTTTTTATGTTCCGCTTTAGCCCTGTTTCATATGGTTCAGGGCTTGACACGACGACTTCTTTATTATTCGTAGTGTTGCATCGTGCGTAAGGCATAACATGTGTATAGTAGTTGCCAATTTCAGCAGTCTGCTTATAATCTGACACATTAGCGCCGAAAGCTATACGATAGCCACTTTTCGCACCTGCTGTACTGATTTTGTTAAAATGAATGTCAAAATTATTAAAATACAAAACACCGTCAAACTGATTTATCAACCCTTCGTCATCGTCTTTGAAAATGTCCTCAAACTTTACTGCCTGTGAATAGCCTAAGGAGATTCTTTTTTTGGCTGTGATTGATGAGCTGAAATTAAACCACTTATACGGGGCCTCCGTAAACCACATATGCAGAGGTTTCCCTACTTGGCTGTAATCTCGCATGAAGTGGTCAATTAATTCTTTCGGTGTGCCATACATCGAACCGTCTGTTGCACGAGGAATTGTTCCGTTTTGGAAAAACATTCTTGACACATGTTCGCCCGACACGGTTAAATCACCGTTTTTATCAACCTCTATTTTGGTCACATAAAAGTACTGTGGCTCAGCCACATTATTTACTTTTGCTTTAATATATGAGGTTATTTTAATTTTCGGCACGAGCTTATCTGTGCTTTTAATTTTTGCACTAAAGCTGTACGCCCCGTTCTGTTCCATTGTCGTCAAAAACTCGGTGCATTCGGTCAAAAAGCCGAAACCGTTAGATTCAAACAATGGTGTTGAGTTCTTGTAAAAGTCAGCAACGTTATACAAAATAGGGTGCATTACAATCTCCTCCAATTTGGCTTTATTTCAATGTCAGTAAACGTATTTGCGTTTTTTCCTGAGAGTTTTAGTTTATTCCAACCGGGCAAAAGCTTTGGAAACTCTGTGCAGATTATGCAATTGTTTGCCAAACTCATGCCGTTATCAAAAAAAGCTGACTGCTGTTCGGAATCAAGTTCGATATAATCCTTATCCGATGATGTTTTAACCGTCAGCGTTTGACTATCATTAACCGTCAGCTTCAACGGATTAACTTTTGCGCCTTTATTGATAATCTTGATGAAAGGCTCTGCGGTGTAATTTTCAGGATTATAGACCTCGATTTCTGCGTTTTGTGTCGAAGTTAATTTCGGTCTGATAATCTCCTGTCCCAAGTCACTGTACCAATACGGTATTCGACTAAAATTTATTGTTGTTGACAAGCAAAGGGGGGCAACCTCTTCTATTGGCTCAATTCCTGTACAAATCGCTTTTGTAAAATAGCCAGGGTTATATGAATCCTTAAAGATTTTATACTCGCCGTCCCAAACGGTAAGCCATTCAGCAAACGCTCTTACAAGCTCAGCGTTACTTTCGTTGGGCACAATGTATGGATAACTGTTGACCTCAAACTGCATTTCAACATTATCGAAAACACCATTGTCAGAAATCACTCCGCCGTTTTTGCCGTAGACAGGGGTAAAACCAAAGTTACGCTTTGCAATTTGATATTTTGGGGTAGTAGCTATAAAAAATCCCAATGTCCGCAAATTGGTGCCGTTATATGTAAAACTATGCCTCATCTTTAACCTCCCCATTTTGATACTTCACAAACAAGTGTCTGCATGATCGCATTTGATACACGGCGGTTAAATTCGTCAACATCCATGTCATTATTAATGTTGACATCGCCTGTGAATTTAAGCTCGACTGTAGGCGAATTTGTAACAGCTTTCAACATTTGACCGTTTACTGTCGCATTTTGACTTTGCGTGCGAATATCCGCGAATTTATTGTTAATCGCTCCGATTGGATTACCTTCAACAGCTGACAAGGCCCTTGATGTTAAAGACCTTACAGTCTTTTGAGTTTCGGTGATTTTATCTTCGATGCCAAGACGATATCCTTCGCCAAAATATTCACCAATTTTTCTTGCTTTTCGGCTCGGCGAGTGCGAGTCTTGAGCTTTCATAAATGATTCAACATTTGCTTTAACAGCCTTTCCAGCGGGGCTGTCTTCACCACCCATAAGCTTTACAATAAGCCCGAGGATGCCCTTTAAGTAGCCTTGATTCCACATTTCAGCGACACTCATACTGTTCTTTTCAACAAACGATTGGACTTCCTTCGTTGAGTTAACTCCCACCAATTCTTTTGTGGAGGCTTTCATTTTGCTTTTTGACTCATCGCTTTTGATAGTATCGGTCGCTTTGTTTACACCTTTTTTTGCCGCCTTTTCGCCGTTGCTTTCAAGTTTGTCGAGTTCAACGGTTGCCTTATTGACAAGCTCTTTTGCGTTATCAACCATTTTTTGGGTAACACCCGGTTGATTTTCGTCCATTGCAGTCTTTAGCAACTCATAGTTTGCGGTAAAATTTGCAAGCTGGTTTTCAAGGCTTTCTCTTGAACCTGTTTCAGCATCAATGAAACCGTTTTTGATTTTCTGCTGTTGAGCATTAATCTCGTCAGCTTTTCCCGTAGCAATTGCGGCAACCGTGCCGTACATATCGGTGTACTTAGCCAGCTCTATTTCTGCTCTTTCCTGCAATTCTTCGGCTTCTTCGACTTGGTCTTTGGTGATGCCTTCAACACCGTCTTTGTATGCCGACCTTAGATTCTCAGCGTTTGTCCTAAAATCATTGACCTGCTGTTCAAGAGCGTCTTTGTTACCGGTGGTGTAAGTAACAATGTTGTTAGACAAATCCGACATTGCGGCTTTAATTTCTTTGGTGTTACCTTTAGCGTTTGCCGCTGTGAGATTCTCATAATTTTGGATTGTGGTGTTATAATCAACTACTTTTTTCTGATATTCCTTATACTTGCCATCTGCTTTGTCAAACTCTATTTGTTTAGCCTTTAAATTGTTTTTGGCTTCATTTTGCGCCTCGCTGTAAGCTCTTCCGACGGATTTTGATAAATCTTCAAAATGTTTATACATATTTTCGCCGTTTTGAAAATCTTTGAGTATTTCTTGGTAATACTGCTGAGATATTTTGCCGTTTTCAAACCCCCAGCCTGCATACTTCAAAGCCATTTGACTTGGTGAAAGCCCAGTGACACTCATTTGTGTAACTTTCGCCTTAGCTAAATCTACATCTTTTTGTGCGCTTTTTTTTGCTACATAACCATTTGTAACATCATTTTTTGCGCTTTTTAAGCCTGATACAGCAGTTTGATAGGGCTCTTCAAGTGCTGATAACATAGCAAGCGCTTTTTTTGATTCAAGTGCTTTATCCATAGAGCCTTTAAGGTCTTTATAGGACTGAATAACATTGCCGTTCCAAGTGATTTCATCGTCTGTAACTCGGCTCAATTCATTGGTAATAAATTTTGCTCTGTCCTCGTAACCTTTTTTGACTTTTCCGTTTTGGTCTACAATACCTTGCAATTCGCCCCACAAATTGTCATAATATTGAAATTCGCTTTCAACCTCAGCCGCTGCATCTTTTTTGCTCTGAACATATTCATCATTGGCATCTTTCAGCTCTTTGATTTCTTCCTGAGCTTTTTCATGCGCTTCGTTGAGCTTGTCCTGTGATTCTTTGGCTTCATCGTTTGCGCTTGCAATTGACCACAAGGAGCCTACAAGCGTAGCGGCTAAGCCTACGACAATGCCGATTGCGTTTGATTTCTGTGCGAGGTTAAGACCTTCCTGTGAAATTTTGGCAGTTTCTGTAGCAATTCTAAGGCTTTTATATGCGCCTATAAGGCTTTGTACACCGCTTACAACAACGGTTGTTTTTTTGCCTACCCAAATGCCACCGACGAGAGAGCCGACAATTTTAAGTGTTGGGATGATATCTTTGGTATGTTTACTCGCAAAATTACAAAGTTTTTTAACTTCCGGAAACAGCGATTTGCCGATAGGATTAATGACATCGGTTTGCACCGTTCTGCCAAGGCTTGCCCAATCAGCTTCAACATCATCATATTTGATGTCTTTAATCTTTTTCATGGTATTTTTTGCCTTGTCGGCGGAGCCATTAACTTTCATTAAAGCTTTTACACCGTCTATGCCCAAATCTTCCCACATCGTACCGAAGAGGTCAACACCTGCCTGATTCTGCTTGACCTTATCGTCCATCTCAAAAAGAGCCTTTAAGACTTCTGATGTTGCGGATTTTGCGCTGTCTCCGCCTTTTGCAAATCTTGCCTGCAAATCCTCAATACTACCTTTTGTGCCTTTGCCTGCTGATTCGAGATTTGCAAGATTTTCTTTAGCAGTTTTTAGCGCCTTTGAATATTGTTCAATTTTATCGGCATTCTTTTGCTTTGTTAATTCGCTCGTCGAATTGTTAAAGCCTTTTTGCTCCTCTTTTGCATAGTAAAGATTTTTTTCGAGCTTTGCGACTTCATCTTTGGCTTTTTGAATGTCCTCAGCTGAGGCTTTTGCGCCGTAACCAAGAAGAGTAAATCCCTCCTGCGTACTCGAGGTTGTATCTTTAGAACGAATTCCAAACTCTTTCATGGCATCGCCAAGCTTGTCGATACTGAAAGTACCTGCTTTAGAGCCATTTTCAAGCGAATTAAAAAACTCGTTTGCATCATAGCCGAGTTGCTTGTAATGTACGGAGTATTCATTGATTGTATCAAGCAAATCACCGTTTTTATTAAGGCCTTTTTGACTGCCCTGTGCAATGAGATTAAAAGCATCTTCGCCTGTTATGCCAAACTGCTCCATAAGCATGTTGACCGCTCTCAAGGTTTCGACAAAATCGTAATCGTATGTATCTCTCAATGTAAAGAGATTTTCGGTCATATCTTTAAGCTTACTTGGATTGGTCTCGTTCGTTGTCTGCTTAATCAAAGCAAGGACATTTGCAACTTCTTCCTGAGATTCGCCGAAATTTCCTTTGTAAACATCTTCAAGGACATCTTTGTACTTTGTCATCTCCTCGGCGGTCAAGCCGGTTTGAGCCTGCAAGGAATTTAAAGCTTTTTCTTCACTGTTTGCACTTATGACAGTTCCGGTCAACGCTCCGCCGACCGCTGTTGCCGCTGCGCCTGCTTCTTTTAAGGCATTGCCAACAGCAGATTTGAGATTGTCAGCAGAGGATTTAACATCATCCATTTCTTTTTTGACCTTGGATAAATCAGTTTTATTTGACTTATTTTCAAGGTTTTTAAAGCTGTCGCCGACTTTACCAACACTTGTTTCGGTTTTTGACATCTCACTTCGGGCAGATTCGAGGTTTATTGCATTTGCTTTTTCCTCGGTTTCTGCAAGCTGTTTAGTGAAAATTTCAAGTTTGCTTTTCGCTTTTTCAACTTCACGCTGATAGGCTCTGTACTGTTCAGTTGAGATTTCGCCGTTTTTGGCCTGTTCTTCGACCTGATCCTGTACATCAAGTAACTTTTTAAGGGCAGATTTGCTATTTTCAATTTGTTCTTTTAGCACTTCTTGCTTTTGGGTAAGCAAAACAGTGTTTTCAGGATCAAATTTCAACTGCTTATTAATTGCAGTCAGTTCTCTCTGCAAGCTCGCCGATGAGGACTGTACAGCTTTTAAGGATTTTTGTAAATCTATTGTATCGCCGGCAATTTTGACGGTAATACCTTTAATCGTAGATGCCATATCTGTCCTCCAATTTCCTATATCGGTTCATAAACTCGCTATACTGCTTTTCCGAGATTTCTTTATTTTCAAATCTTTCTGTAACGAAAGACAATACAGATTTCATTTTCTGATATTTTTCTTCATCTTCGTGAATGTTTTTATTGTTTCGTAATGCAAAATAGGTTTCGATATAATCCAACACAAAACCTATTGTAAATCTTTGTAAATCAGCGACAGTCAGACCACACCTGACGGCATAGGATAAGATTTCCTTCGCCGTCAGGAAAGTTCCGTTTAGGTCGCTGTCGCTGTCGCTTTTGGGCTGTCACTATTAAGACTGTCAATAACAAGATTGACGATTTTACCTATCGCTGAAATAGCGTCCTTGATGCTGATTCCTTTTGTCCAAGCCTTAAAGTTAGGAATCGTATCGTCTGCCGTCTTTGCCGCTGCCCATAAAAGCTTTACAGCAGTGCCAAATTTTACATCATTGAGATTCGGAACAAGAACACGGTCGGTATCACGCAGAAAGCCGTGGCCTTTGAATGTGTCCTCGTAGATGAGCATTGTATATGCCGTAACCTCAACCTCAACATCTTTACCATTAATAACAACTGTATCTTTCATGTTTTAACCTACTTTTAAAATTATACTGTTCCGGGATTTGACTTAACAGTCGGCACTACAACGCTTTCGGGCAGAGTGTCGGCATAAGATGTATAGCGTACAAAGTCATTGTCAGGACGTGGCTTTGCTGTGACCGTAAAGGTCGGGAACTGTGGGTCGAAGTTACCTTCAGATGTCTTGTCGTTCCTGCTGGCTCTTGCAGCTACGCAGTCAAAATATGTGTCAATCTCGTAGAGCTTGTCACCTTTGTATGTTTCCTTTGCAGCGAGGAGGGCAAATCTCGGCATTACCTTAATGCCACCCTTTTCGATGATACCGCCCTCAGTTGCTTCATCATTGCCGAACCAATCTTTTTCGATGTCGTCGACTGCTGAAATAAGCTCAAGACTGATTGTATAACCGCCGTTCGCACTCGCTACAATAATAGGCAAGCCGTCAGCATAGATTGTTTTTGAATCGCCAATAGGCTCTGCGCCGATACTTCTGCCGCCTGCCTTATCAGACTTAAACCACACGGGCTTACCGTATGTGATTTCACCCGTGCTACTTTCTGTAAGTACGGCATAACCAACTTTTCTAATAGTTTTGTTCATTAATAAACACTCCTTATGTTTTTAGATTCTTTTTATACCGCTCAAATCACCGCCGCCCATAGCTTCCGATGATTTAATGAGCTTTTTAATTCCGGCTTCAAATTCGCCGTGAATTTTCTCTGCTGCCGGGGCAATATGCACCTTTGGTTGTACCGTTCCGCCTTTTTTGCCTCTTTTTCTACGAGTTTTTTCGAGGAGGTGTGTAAGCCGGTACTCAGGCTTAGCGGCATAAACTGTTTTTTCGTAAAACCTGAATGTTTCATTCGTAATTTTTACTTTGAATGATTTGCGATATTTTTTTCTTCTGCCGACAGGTGCATTTTTTTTGATTTCGTTTTTGAGCTCTTCGGATTTTTCATCGACCAATAGTCGGACACCCATTTGCACATCAGCCGAATAGGTTGACAGCTCTTTCGATAGGGTATCGCCAAGGCGGTCGATACCGACTTTTTTGTAATCACTCATCAAAAGTCACACTCAAATTGTAATAGCTTACACAAAGTTTATTCGTTGTGTCCCAAGCTCGATTTGGTTTTTTCCAACCGTAGCCGTTTTCGTTGAGCCATTTTTCAAACTTTGTTTCGCTTGTGTGGTCGTCTTTTGCCGTGTAGAGTTCTATGATGATTTTTGCATTTTTCCAAAGTATTTCACCGTCTGCGTAAATTCCTGTTTCTTCATCCTTGAAATAAACAAGATAGGGTGCAGGGGTTGATTTGTTGTAATCTGCCTCTACACATTTAAAGCCACAAGACTTAATAAGTTCGACAAATTCATCGTAATTTTTAAAATACATCTTCTGCACCGCCCTCATACAGCCCCCTCTGTGACAAGCTCAAAATCGAGCAAGGGGGATTTTTGCTTTTATCGTGCTGAATTTGTTCAATCTTGAACCGTGTGCCGTCAATGATGACCGCCATATCCGTTCGCAAGTTTTCGTCCTTGTGAATATGTATGACCTTTGACAGTTCAATATCGTTCTGCTTTGCACCATAAAAACGAGTTACGCCGATTTTTTCATTACCGAAACGATATTTTTTCAGACTGTCGGTGATGATGTCGTCGTTTTCGTCGGTTTCATAGATTTTTGCAAGTCCGTCATTAAATGTCAAAAAATCAATGTTATTCTTCAGTATCATACATTCGCACCTCGTATTCCTGCCTTAATTTTAAAATTTCGTTTTCAAAATTATGGTCGAACATTTCAACAGCATTTGAGTAAGCATAGCGGCAGTAATCAAACAGCAAACTTCTTGCCCTTGTCGCCCGTTCAAAATCCTCATCAGTAAGTAGAGGATTATAATCGCGGAGGTGCTGTTTTCCATTGGCTATAATCAGTTCAATTTTCGACTTTGTGCTTTCATCTGTTTCGATGTGCTCACGGTCAAAATCGAGCATATTAACTACATCGTTTATGATTCCCATTGTTCAACACCTCCGCAATAAATTAAACTGTTGTTGCCTGATTGAGAGTTACCTTAATTTCAGCAGGATTGAGCGCTGAAATATCGAGCTTAATAAAATCGTTCGTATGAAGCGAAAAGCCTGTTGCGTAAGCCTTAATAAGATAAACTCTGTTGTCTTCGAGAAACTGATACTGGTCAGAGTAATCAAGCTTACCTTCCTTACCTGTTGAGAGACAGGCTTTATATCTTGAAAGCTGACCGATAACAGCAGTACCTTCCGCAAGCATTTCTGACGGATAAACATTCGTCGGGAAGGGGAAGAGGTTGTTTTTGTACGAGCCGTCGGTTGCAAGCACCGTAGTCGCAGGAATAATCTTTGTGAGATAGTCCACAGGATTAACGATGAGGTCAACCGATGTGATGTTGTTTGTCTTGCCACCCTTACCTTTTGCAAGCTTTGCGACAACATCCATATATGACTTCACATCAAGGCTTGTGAGCTTTGTTGCCGTCTTTTCTGTGTAAGCGTTTGCCTTTACTGCTCCTTCGGGGTCCTTGAGCATACCGATAGGTTTGCCGTTACCGTCGCCGTTAATAAAGCCATCTTCAAAAGCATAAGCAAGTGCATCAGCAAGAATTCTGCGGACATATGCGTCAATGTATGTAGCTCCGAGGTCAAGCATATCCTTCGGAACAGGAACGAAGGCGCTTACCTTTGATGTTGAGAAGTCCTTTTCCTGAATTGTGCCGGCAAGCTCCTGTGTAATTTTAGAGTTCAGTGCGCCCCAAGCGGCAAGCTGTTTTGTGTCTGTCGCAAAGATTGCCTTAACAGAGCCGTATGTGTTCTCAATACCGATTGCATCGAGCAGCGGATGATTGCTGGTAATGTCCTCAAGCACTGTGTCAAGGATTGTCTGCGGAATTGTAACATCAAGACCTGTGAGTGCCTGCTTAACATCAGCAGATTTTGCCGCTGTTACAAAATTGTTGTAAAACTTCTGCTCTGCCGATGTAAGCTGTCTGAATCCTCTCTTGGCAAGGATTGTGTTGTCGGCTGTTTCGCCGATTTCCTGTGCGACCTCAATGATTGACTGCTGAATACTGTCAGCGTAGGCATTGAGTGCATCGGTCATTTTTGCTTCATCTTTGGAATCAATGGCAGTTTTCAAGTTCTGCGCAAACTTTGCTTTTGCGTTCTTAATCGCATCAAGATTCTTCATTTTTTAAATCTCCTTTATAAATAATTTTTGTTTTTGAAATACTCTTCAATAAAGCCAAAGCTATCCTTTTTTTCGGGATTTTTCGGTTTTGGCTCGGGTGGTGTCTGTGGTTCAGGCGGTTCAGGCTTTGCACCAAGCATTTTTGCAAGTTCTGCCGCTGCCTGTTTTGCTTTTGGATTCTTCTTTTGCTGTGCATCGTCAACAATCTCTTTTGATTCGGTTAAATCAACCGGATCAAGAATTTCGTCACACAAGCCGATATTGAAGGCTTCCTCTGCCGTCAAAAATGTTTCAGCATCAAGAAGCGGCTCGAGGGTTTCTCTCGTGAGCTTATCGCCTGCGTGTACAAGATAAGAGTTTGTACTCGCTTCACTGATTTTGTCAAGCTGAGCTGCAAATTCTCTGTGTTCTTTCGCATTTCCATAACAACCGCCGATTGCGTGATGAATCATCATTGTTGTGTTTGACGGCATTACAATCTTGTCAGCCGCCATTGCGACAACAGAGGCGATTGAGCAAGCCATACCGTCGATATATGCAGTGACCGGCACACTCTGCCGTTTTAGCAAATTGTAAATTGTCACACCTTCGTCAACAAATCCGCCCACGGAATTGATGTAGATTTCAATGCCTTCAATTTCGCCTGCTTTTTCAATCGCCTTGCGAATATATTCGGCGCTTGTCTTGGATTCTACGAGGTCACCCCAAATATTCAAGTAGCTCGGCTCAATTTCACCATAAAGATATATCTGCAAGACACTCTGATTTTCAGCAATCTGTTTGATATTGTAATTTCTGCTTTTCATTTATTTTTATTCACCACCTTTCAGAGCGTTTGTTATTGTTTGGTAATTTTTGGTAAGGTAATATGTGTGTGCCCAAGCCTCCGAGCAAGGGAGCATATTGCAATATTTTTGAGCCTGTGCAGGTGTCAGCACACCGCTGGCAATTGACTTGTCGAGGTTGTTCGCCTGACTTACGGCATCAATGTGTCTGACTGTCGTTGTGTCAATTAAGAGATAATTGCCTTTGCTAAATTCGGTGCTACCGAATCTCTTTTTTGTAATCTCTTGCTCAAACATATTTGCAATCGGATCAATTGCATTGCCAATAGCGCAATCCATTGCATCAGACAATTGCGATGCTTCACCGCTTAAAATTGCCGGCGGAATGTGCAAAGCATTGCCAACAATCGTGTATGCCTCGGTTTTTAACTTTTGAATGTCGTTAATCTCGCTGTTCGTAGTCTTTCCGGCATCGGTTGACGGCTCGGTGTAGTGCATGCCTTTGTAAATAGGCATAACAGCGTTTTTGTTTGCATAAAACGCTTTAAACTGCTTCGACAAGATTTTGTTGTAAGTTTCAGCGAAGTTTTCGTCGCCGAAGCTGTAATTATCCATCTCTAAGATGCCTTTGTGACCGACTGCTTTGTTATATCTTTCTTGAGCTGATAACATTAACTGCTCGTAAGTGTTGCACATATCCGATAACAAGCCGTTAAGAGCAAAGTTGTTATATCTGAGGTAAATTACCTCACTTTCAGGAAAAATGCGCTGATATGTAAAATTTCGACAAGTAACGTCGCTGAATGTGTCGTCAATCAAAGCGTGTTCCGTTCTCGAGAAGCTATCAGCAATCATAAGCTGATTATCGGCAGTTTCAACAATTAAAAGCTCGTTGTCAAAAATCAACTTCGCAACAGCCTGCGTAAAAAATTCGATTTTGGTTTGATGCTTATTCGGCGAATAGTTCCAGAGATAATATTCAGCCTTGCGACTTTCTCGGTTGTTGCTTACAGTCACAAATTCGCACTTTGCCAAACTCCTTGCGATAAAATCAATCGCCGTAAATAGAGCAAGTTCAGTCAGGTGAAACCTCTGTTCATCGACAGTTGAACCGTCCTCGTTAAATTCCGCTGCAACAGCATCTTTTTTAAAGAGATTTTTCACCCAGTTTATTACTTTCATTTTTTCACCTGCCTTTTAAAATACAATTGCTAAAATACAATTGCATTAAAACAATTCTTGAGTTCGTCAACCGTCATCGGCTGATTTTGTTTCAGCAAATCAAGTTGTGTATATGCGGCGACGAACGCCATAAATCCGTCTGTTTTTCGTGATTTCGGCTCAATCTTACCATAGATAATATTTCCGTTTTTATCTTCGACAGCCGATGTGTTGTTTGTGTACCAACGCATAAGAGGCGAATCCCCCCAAACAATACGCTGATTTGCAAAATCAGAGGCAATCAGGGGAGCGACAAGCATTTTGTCTGACGGCCTTACAAGTTTTAGATTATTTCGTCCTTTACGGTCGCATTCAAAACCCAACTGCATTAACGGCTCTTTGAGTAATGTATAGCGGTAGTTATCTAACGCTCCACCGATAATGTTGTAACGTTCTTTCTGTCCTCTCAACCAATCAGCTACAATTTCGGGAGGTATTTCTGCTCCGTCCACTCTTTTTAAGTCAGGTTGCTGAGTATATGGAAATTTAATCCTGCCCAAATCCGCCGATTGCGAACAGTACCACGAAAACGGCTTCCATACAATTTCACCGTTAATTAAAAACATCAGCCCTATACCCAAAAAGTCAGTAGTTTTTGTGTAATCAACGCCAAAAACACACGGCTTACCTTCAAGGTCGGGAAGAGGTCTGTTTGTAGCTTTGATATTTTCCCATGAGGTTACAGGATTTGCTTCCGTTCCCTGCGGTAAATTCATTCTCTTCGTCATGAATGAAGAGTTATTATTTGGATCAATTTTCCATTTTTCGTATTCCTTCCGAAGTTCTCGGAGTAAGTTTGGAAAATACTGCAAACTCGGATTCGCCTTGTACCAATTTTGCTCGTCATGAACTTCCTTTTCGTCATTTAATCGGCAAATAAAATAAAGCGTGCCGTTGTCGGGCGCATCACCGTTTAAGACTTCAAGGCCTCTCGCAAACTCTTGGTCAAGTGGACCGTCTCGAACATATCCCATTGTTGTAGTCGTCGTAGTTCTCGGAAGTGGCTTTTTTCCTAAGCCGGTGACAAACACGTCAATAAGCTTGTAGTTTTCGTAAGCGTGCTTTTCGTCGAAATCAACCTTACCCGGTCTACCGCCGTCTTTCGTATCACTGTTAGATGTCCGATATCTCAACACAGAGTTTGTCTTTATATTTACAATTCTTGTTTTCGTCCACTTAAAGTGTTTTTGCATTTTGGCTTTGTTATCTTCAAGGACATTATAAATATCGTTAAAAGTAATAGTCGCCTGATCTTCCGATGTTGCACAAATGTCAATATCGTAATTTTTAATACCGTTTATCGGTGTTAAAAGCGCGAAATCCTCAAAACCTAAATAGCCATTTTTGCCTGTACCTCTTCCGACGATAAGTACAAGGTCGGGAAACCTTAAAACACCTGGAGCTGAGTATGTGCAATTATGCAACGCAAAGCAAAACTTTTCCCATTCAAAAAGTTGATAAGGAAAATATTTCTGCAAAGCTAAATACTTTTCAAGCTGTTCTTCATCAACATAGATTTCTTCGTTTTCAAAAACATTTTCAACAAACTTTATCAGCTGAATTTGCTCACGGCAGACGCGATATTTACCGCTTTTAACAAGGTCGATGTAATCGTCTATGACTTTACAGTTCGTCATCCGAATCACTCTCAACTTTGTCGATTGACAGCCCCATTTGTGAGAGGATCGCTAAGCGCTGTTTGTTGTACATTACGGCATTTTTTACTGAAGGGTTGTCCTTCATGTACTCTTTACCTGTGGCACTGATAGCTTTGTATGTCAAGCCATTTTGGCGGATGTCCGCCTGCATTTTACGCTCAAGCTTCGTGCAAAAAATATAGCTGTCAATTAAATCTCTATAGACTTCAATGTTTGCCCCTTTCAAGGTCAGTTGTTCAATCAAGCTGTCCTTGATTTCTGCAATTTTAATTTGCGCCATTTATGCTGCTCCTATCTCAAAAATTTCTCGCGCACGCACACGAGACCAAACTGTCGTGCCTTTACACCGTTATCCATTGACCTCAGAATTTTTCGATTTTTTACCCGGGGGTATGTCTTTTTTTCGACTTACCACCTCTCGGCAAACTCATCTTTTAATTTTTTTGGTTCATATTTGTGATGTTCCTTGTAATGGCAATCCTTACAAAGACATTCAAGGTTGTTGATATCAAGAGCAAGGTCAGGTCTTGCCTTGAGGTATAGCTTGTGATGCACGGCTTCACAAGGGCTATACTTACCCACAGCACGACAGCGTTCGCATTCGTAATGTTCTTTCGCTTTTTTTGCATCTCGAACTTTTCGCCAATCGGCTGTTAAATAGAATCTATATGCCTTGCCCTCACGGATTTGGCGGACGATCCAGTCCGTAGTTACTTTTCGTTTTATCATTACAATTTAATTTTACAACAGGTTTAATCGCTTCTACTGACATCTTTCTTTGTGCAATATGTACAAATGTTAAGCCCACGAAGTTTTGCGCAAAGCAATCGTGCTTCTTTGAGCCATCTAAACACCGTGCGTTCGTCTGTATAGTTATTGACAGCAAACTTGGTCACTCTCAAATTTATTTCACCTTTGTGCAACGGTTTTGTTGGTGCAACAAAGTAAACAGCGCTGACAGCTTGACAGATGTAGTCTTTACCGCTATTGGTCAAGGCATTAAGTGTGTCTGTCACAGCAAGCAGGTCAAGTTGTAATGCTCGGTGCATTGTCTTGTCAGCTACAACCTGTGCTTTGCTTGGAAATCCAAGAGAGGCATAAAGTCTAAACTGTGCAATTGTATAATCTCTTGTTGTGTCTCTCAAATCCTTGCACCTCCGATTTTCTTGTGTTTATGGCTATTGGCCAAGTAAGTAAAATGAAAAGACGCACCCGTGAAGTCATTTATCCACATTTCGTCTTTGTAAAAATAATATCCTTCGGGACAAGGCAAAGCCTCACCTCGTTCGAGTTTTCTGTATTCTCGTTTTTTTCCTTCAACAACTTTGACCTCAGGCTTATTGAGATTGCGAGATGTTTTCAAGCGCTTCTTACCATTGACATCTTTGCGTATGTATTTTGCAAGGTCAGCATAGTTTCCGTCTTGGTAGAGCGGAGTGAAATTGATTCCGTTTTTCCACGGCCAGCATTTTGTTAATATTTCTCTTGCGCAATCCTCAATCACAATATGCAAATGCCAATTCTTTCCGAGTTTGCCGCATTCGCAGAACCCGATGTATTTAAACTTGATTTGTTTTTTCTCTGTTCTGCGTTTTACTCTTTTAAAAAAATTTGAGACAACCCTCTCAAATTCATCTTCGGTAAACTCGCCAAACGGAGCGGAGAATCTTGCGAACCAGTCGCCCTCAGAAAAGTTGCAGAGGATAAGCCTCTGCGTGTGTTGTTCTCCTCTGATACGGTTTGCTTTGGCTTGCTTTTCGTTTGTCCTGGATTGATTGATTTGTCGAGCAAGATTTTTCTTATTACGTTTGCGAATGGACTTGTAATATTTAACCTCAAGCAAAGGGCCTGATTTAATTTCACACTTGTATGTAAACATATTAAACTTCCCATTATATATGTAAAAACTAAAACGGTCACTTAATTAATTCCTTGAGCGGGATAGTTAAAGGGTATTTCAACCCTTTTATTTGTGACTATTTATTATTCTATTTTCTCATTAAAAAATCAGATGATATAAATATGCAGTAACCCAATCTGACCACTTGAGTTACTGCTCTGTGCAACCTTGCCGCTGCAATTGTGTGTTTGATTTTTGGTGCATTCTTTTGTAACAGCTTAATCAAAACGGAAGTCGTCGCTTTGATTACTTTTTTAATATAGGATTAACTTGATTTGAATTTTCTTTAAGATTTTGCGTGCGACAAGAATATTGCCTTATTTTAAATACCGAAGTATTCCTTGTAGCTTTTTGCAATTCCTCGACAATCATCCGACTTAACCGGCACGTGACAAGCTACAGTTCTGATGTTGTCGGCATCAAGTTCTTTAAAAATTTCTGATGCTCTCGTTTCTTTTGCTGATTCAAAAAATTTTAATAGTAAATCAACTAAAGGAGTGTCATTGAAAGTATTAAAAAAGGCTGTGTCATTCTTTACCAAAGTGTGCAAACATTTTTCTTTGAATGCATCACTTGCATCTGATAATATAAGTAACTGATTATATATATCGTGTTTTGTCAACAAATCAATCACCTGTAATGCAATTGATAGTGCTTTAGGGTCGTGCTCGATAATTGCTTTTGACAGTTCTGTCAATTTGCAAGAGGCTTCTCTTGTCCGCTTAATCCACTCCATATGTTCCTTGCTTGCGAAAAAAGTGGCGGTACGAAACCTGCGATATTCTTGCAATAATTTATACTTAGCCTTGACGCAAGATTTAGCGGATAGCAAGCCTATCTTTGTGCAACTGTACACGGCAGACATTGACAACACTAACCAACGATTTAACATATCCAAGCTATTGAGCGTAGCCACATCAAGGTCACCGTCAATAAAACCTATCACAAGCCGGTCGAGTTCTGACAATGTTTCTGCCGGTGTCGGATTGTCTTGCATTTCCGCTGCAACCGGTTTTTCATTTTCACTCATTCAGCAAGACCTCCTTCATAATCATATAACCCAAGTCTTTTAATTTTCCCTGCGGCTATCTGCGCAACAAACTGGCCATAGCTGTAAGTTGTGCCGTGCTTTGCATTGTAATCGGCACAGTAAAGACACATCCTGTCTATTCGGTCGAGTTTCTTCTTGCGACCTCGTTTCTTTTTTTCTTCACTCATTTATTTCACCTAATTTCAAATACTTTAATATTTTTTCGCTCGCCTCGTCGCAACCATAACATACAGCGACAGCGTAGCCTTGTTCATTAAGGCTTTTAAGCCATTCGGTTTGTTTTTCAGTCGGCTTATTTTTGCCGTATTTTAATTCGATGAACAGACCGTGATAGCTTCCACGGCCAACCGGCAAAAACAAATCCGGCACGCCTGCCTTTACCCCTTGCTTTTTAAGGTTGGCCGCTTCGAGCTTATTCCTGCTCCCGCCGTTCGGAATATGAAACATCAAATCAATTTCGGGATATTTGGTTCTGATGAAAGTCGCCCATTGAAATAACTTCCGCTGTTGGTCAGCTTCATACTGCTTCATCGGCAGGTCATCCTTTCTTGTTTTTCAAAATCATATCACTTTCGATGTAGAGTGCTTTCAAACTGTTTACAAGATTTTCGTCAACGATTTCGCAGGCGGCTATAAACCCGTAGGCTATCATACCGAATTTAATAGCAAAGTAGGGAACACTTTTTGAATTGTATCTTAATGTCAATGACATTTCTTGTTGCGGCATATCTGCAAACGGACTGAGATAAGTACGGTCGATGAACATAAGTCCCTCAGATGTGCTTATTGGTAATAATATTTTGCCATTATACGCAATTTCGATGTCCCACATTTCAGCGAGTGACTCATCCGCTGTACTGTCATTAACATCAATTTCAGGTTTTCCCTTTGCGATGATAAATGTAATCTTATCTCTTTGCACATCGTTTATGTCATACAACTTACATATGTAGTTTTCATTCAACAATGGCAGTTCAAAAATCGGATAAACCGCATTGCCGTCCGAAAGCCACTGTTCTCCTTCGCTGGTCATAGATATATAAATTGACTTATTCTTTTTACATATGTCGAATGCTTTTTTTATTTTCATTGTTAAGCCTCATTTCAGCAGTTCGTCTGTCGTAACATTAAATAGATTTGAAATATCTATTATAGTTTTAATATCAGGTTCAAATTTTCCCTGCTCATAGTAAGATATACTTGTTCTGCTCAAACAGAGCTTTTCACCTAATTCTTCCTGCGTTAATTTAAGTTTAAGCCTTAACGCTTTTAATTTTTCGGGGAATGCCAATATTATCACTCCTATTTATCTAACGTATTTTTGATGTGCCTGATAAACATCAGATTCATCAGATCTTGCGTATATTTGTGTTGTAGTCAGTTCTTCGTGGCCAAGCATTAGTGATACTTGTTCAATTGGCATACCGGCTCTAAGGGCATCGGTAGCCATGGTTCTTCTGAATCTATGTGGGTGACAATTTTCAATTCCGATGTTTCTACCAAGCTCACGAATGATATTTTCTATTTGTCCTTTTTCAAGCCTTTTGTATTCACCTTTTATTTTAACTTTACTAACGAACAAAGCATTGTTGGTGTCTGACCTCGTATTTTCGTATTTTTCCAAAGCAAGTTTTGCTTGTGCATTAAGATATACGTATCTTTGCTTGTTACCCTTGCCTGTGATAATCAGTTTATCATCTTTAATGTCACTGCGATTTGCATTTTCCACTTCTGTAACTCGACATCCTGTCGATAATAGAAATTCTATGATTGCCTTCAACCTCAAATCTTTTCCGGCAGCATCTCTGATTTTTTCGGTTTCAATCGGTGTAAACGGCTTTCTAATTACCTTTTCAGCTTTTATTTTTGTGATTTTTTCTGCCGGATCATTTGGTATGTAGCCTTCAATTCTCAGTGTTTTAAAAAATGATTTTAAGTATCTTAATTTTGTATCAAGATAACTGTTTGATACATTTTTATTTAATTGTTCAAAAGCAAGGTATGCACGAATATCATTAACCTTAATGTCTGCGATAGGCTTATTTATTGCTTTAAGCATCATTTGTATTTCATTGTTATAAGCTTTTAGACTTTTGTCAGTTAAACCACTAATTTTTTTAATGGCTAAAAAAGTATTTACTAATTTTTGATTCGGAGTAACTGTTTCGGTGGATAAAGCGTAGGTTTCTTTTTTTAGAGAATATTTTGTCAACAAGACTGACAAAATTTGCTCAACCTTGTTTGCTTCATTCACAGACATATACTTTAGGCATTGTGTTGTTACCATTCGTACGAATTCTGTTTTATCATCTATAGATACACCTTCTTTACTTTCGACTTTGCTTTTGATGAAGGATTGCATATTTCTTCTGCGCTTGATGTAGACGTGCTGTTCGGCAGGCGGAACAAAAGATGTTTTGTTTACGCTCAAAAAAATCCTTGCCACACCTTTTGCAATATTGAGCAGGAATTCTTCTGAACAATGTACAGCTGTCACAGTTGTTCTTACAGGCAAGACAGCCTTTAACATCGTCCCAATTAAGGCACATATCTTTCTGCCAAAATTCGCTGTATTCTTCGCCTACGTCTGAATTTGCAATCGCTATGCAGTTAATAAGTCCTGCTAAAGCAGATAAAAGAACATTCATCTCATCTTTGTCCTCGTCAGTCATAAGTCTTTTGTATTTCAACGGTCTGTTGGGGATGTTGTCGCCAAATTCGCCGTCGCCTATGTACGCTCTTACTTTGTCGAGATTTTCAGTCAAATATTTATCAAACACTCTTCCTCTGATTGCTTTCGCAGAGCGACCTATTACATCTGAAATTTGCTCATATTTGCTCCCATTTTTAATCATGTTACTGAGAATTGCATATTCTTCATCGCTCCACTTATTATGGTTATCGGCTTTTATCGGTCGATATTTAATGTTTAGGTCATTGATTCTGCGTTGTATCGCTCCTTCGCTACGGCACAATGTGTGTGATAGTTCTTTATATCCATACTTTTGCTTTTTAAGTAATTCTTCGAGAAGGTTATCTTCTCTGCTTGTCCATGGAGTCGCCTTGATAAACCTGTTCCTTAACATGTCTGCCTCTCGTTTTGGATTTACCCAATCGGGTTCAGGTCCCAATTGATATCTTTCAAGTTTTGAAAAATCTAAAAAATATTGATTTTTCTCTGCCCAAATCCAAAATTCATCTATGTAAACAACAGTAAAATTTGTTTTTGAACTTCTTGATATGTTGTGAGTAGGCAGATTCCTATTTTTTACCCACGATGTTTTTAGATAACTGGCAGAAGTGTTTGGACGAATGAGTTTATAAAGATTGCTTATTGTGATGTATCTATAGCCATTAGTCAAGAAAGGTCCTAAGTTTAACTTACCGGCTTTTAGCCTTATCGCACATTCGGATCTATCAAGGTGTTTTGTTATAGTGGCCATATTAACGTTGCCCCAAGCAGATACAAGATAATCTATTTCATCGGCCGTCCATGTTTTATTTAGCCTCGACATTTTGTAAATCTACCACCTTACGATCTCATTAAGCTGTTTTTTAATGATTTGTAAAAGCGCCTCTTCTTGCATATATTCATACCTTCTTATAGCAGTTTTGAATGTGAAACATTGGAGTTGTCCCACCTCTTCATTGCATTGTATATTTCAGGTTCTAAATCAAATGTTCTTCCGATATATCTAACTTCGTCGAAATTAAAAAACTGATTATATCCATTTTTATTAACTTTGACAACATTGTTATTTATGGCATAATCAGAAACATCATCAATATATATGCTTGAACCGTCTTTAAATTTTATTGTGATAATGTTTACATCCATTTTCTTCACCTAAGCGGAACATCTGCACCTGCTCCGCTTTCAATGTCAGAATTTATTTAAAGAGGAGTAAACGAGTTTTATAATATAACAAGCTGTGCAGAGCTTGTTATTGATTAATTAATTCGGGCATCTGCACCTGCCCGAATCGGTATTACTGAAGGAAAGTAGATAGGTATTAATTTATCAAAAGAGGGAATTTATAATCACACAAGTGCAGTTGTGTGATTAACTTATTAAATTTTCAGCACAAGAACATTTTGCGGACATCAGCAAAATGTTCTTTCATTTGACTTCACCTGTTGTAAAAATCGGATGTGTGCCGTCACGGAGTTGTATTTCCTCGTCGCTCATCACATAGCCGAGTTTGCAGAGTAAAGCATAAAATTTGTTTAAATCCGGGCTGTTTTTTCGGCTGATCGTTTTGCTGTTATAGCCTACATAAATAAAGCTTAATTTTTCATAAGTTCTTTGGCATGAAGCGTATGCCGCCGCCATAAGCAATCTACCGCTGTTATCGCCCCAATGTTCGTTGATGTAGTTGTCTATGTTTTCAGCATCTTGATTCTCGACCACTTCGCTAAATCTGTGTGCATTTCTACTGGCTCCTGCCGCCACTTGGGCGACTATAAATTTCACAAGCTCCTGCTTTTTGCTGCTGTCATTGAAATTTGTATCAAGCATAAAGCCTATTCTGAGAGCCTCACAGCGCTCGTCTATTTCTTCCGCCTGTTCAACAAGCTCGTCCCATCTCTGTTCTTCAAGCTTTCGCTTTTCATCTTCGGCATCGTTCTTTTCCTGCTTGTCTAATGCTTCTGCGTAAATGTAGATGTTTGAGCCGTAACCAAAATAAAAATATCTGTTCCTGCCGTCCGCAAAATCTTTACCGATCAAATCTTTGAGCTCAAAAAATCCCGTATATTCGTAGTTGCTCGGAATTTCGTCATGGTTCTGTACTTTGGTCATTCCATGTTCAAGACAGAGCTTTTCAATTTTTTCTTTCTCTTCCTCTGTTTCCTGCTTCTTAACAGCAGAATACAAAAGATTGTCAAAATTGTTTGTACCGATTGATTCGAGCAGTTTATTTCTCGTTTCAATGTCCTTAATCTGATTCAATCGGTCATAGTCTGCAAGCGTAGGCTGTCGGATCTGACTTTCCTTGAATGCCTCTTCGTCAAGCTCACAGAGCTTTACTCTCCGCCTTATTTTGCTTTCTGAAAATCCTGTCTTTTCGGCAACCTCTGCGACCGTATCACCGAGGTCAAGCAACAGCTGACAGCCCTTTGCTTCTTCATATACGGTTAAGTCGGACCTCTGCATATTTTCGGTTAACATTGTAGATAACTGCTCCTTTTCAGTCATCTCAACAACAGCACACGGCAGTTCGGTCAAGCCTGCCTGCTTAGCCGCTGCTAATCTTCTGTGTCCTATAATAACCGTGAAATCATCCCAGTTATCATTATTCGGCACTACGGTCAAATTCTGCAAGATACCGTTTGCTTTGATAGATTCTGCAAGTTCTGAAACATCACCGATAACCTTTCTTGGATTATCAGGATGTGGATGAAGTTTGTCAGTCGGTATCATTTGTAATTTAGATTTTTTATTCATTTATATAATCTCCTTGATTTTTGCAAGGTTATCTGATATAATAACGTTGGACTGTATTTGTACGCAGATAGCCTTGTGTTATTTGCCGACCGTTGATTGTAGTGCAAGCAATCAACGGTCTTTTTCTTTGCCTGTAAAATTCATCGGTTGCACTCCTCAACCGCTACGCAAATAAAGCCTTTGGAGGTTTCTTTAACGTCAATCACATCTGTGACCGCAAGCTCAACCTGTATGCGTTCAATCTCAGGCGGTAAAAACAGATTGTTGCCCTCACAAAGTTTATTAACTTCATTAAGCGCCTTGATGATTCTGACCTTAAAAAAGTCAATGTCGCTGTGTGCTGTTTCAAGCTCATCACTTTTCGTGCTGAGGCTCTTTCGGGTGTATTCGAGTTGCTCTTTGCAATGCTTATACTTTTTTCTGAGTGATCTTTTCGTCTCATAGTTTCTTAAATGCCACATTTGTTATAAACTCCTTTCATTTATTTGATTTGCGACATCTCGTATGGATGTTGATTTTATGACTGATGTAATTAAAAAAGTCATAATTCTTAGAGCGTTCGGCTCGGCGGTTGTCGCACTTTGATTTGTACTCGAGGTATCTTTCACAATCTGTATGACATCTTGTCGTCCGTATCTGACAGCCGTAGCACGGCGAATTTATCATTTTTACGCCGTCCTTTCGTTGATTGTATTTCCGCTGCCGATCAATTTGTTGAGCAGTGTAGTCAGTAAGGATATATCTGCACCGCTTGCATAGGTCTTTAGCCGGTCAATCGGTATGTTGTAGCTCCAACGCCCTTTGTCGCTCTGTACGGCTGAACCGATAGGCAGGGTTTGTTTTTTTAGGCCCTCATAAACATAATTGAGAGCAACGCCGAGATATTCAGCCGCCACGGTCGGCGGTACATCTCTGTACTCCTGATTTGTTTTAGGGTTGATAAGGATTTTGTCGTTCATTTAATAATCACCTCTTACTAAGTTCGGGTTATCGTATATGTTTCCGATAACCTCAACATCTTCGGGATAGTAGCAGCGCCCTAATCCCTCATAGTGATCGTCATACACAAACTCGAACTCCGTTCCTTCGGCATCGTACCGAACAACTCCGTAGCCGTCACTATAAGAACGGTCAGAAAAATCAATGATATCTCCTTCAAAAATTCTCTTACCGTTCTTATCTTTCATTCCTGTGTACTGACCAACCGTTTCGGGGTTGACCGCACCGTAGCTACCTAACACCGTTGCATCGGGTGTTATACAGCAACCTTGTTTAGTCACAAGCAAATTGCCCTCTGACCACTTACCGTTAGCTATCATCTTGCCTCTAAATAAATATTCTCTCATTACTCTTCACCAATCCTCTCCGTCAAAACTTAATTGTCCAGGCAAAACACCATCCTGCATCCACCAGTGATAAACCTCAAGTCCATTAGCATGTTGTGTAGCTTTGCCTCTTTGCTTTCGCACTTCAAGCATCTTGTCAAATGCTCTTATATACAAATTTCGGTACTTGGGATATCGTGCAAATTCCGCAAATCTCTTCTTACTTGCCATTGGACAGCCAATGCATCCAACACGGTCAAATCCACAACTGTATAACGGATTAAGATTAATGTGTTCTTGGTTGATGTACTCCCAAACATCACTATCCGACCAATCACAAATAGGGTTGAAGAGTATCTTCCCTTGTAACTGACAATGCTCAACTATCTGCCTCTTATCGTCATTGTCATTGTTAAGGACAATTCTATTTGACAGATTAGAAGAATAAGTTTCGATTATTCCCTTCGACCGTCTTTTCGTGCTTTCGGCTCTTCGCACTCCTGTGGCAATAGCACGATTCTTACCGCCTGTTTCTTTCAGAATTGCACAACAATATCTTACTAACCTTGTGGGTGGAATACCTTTTTGTACTATCAGTGACCACATAGATGTCGGCTTTCCCTTGTATCTTGGCATATCAATGTTGCATTTTATGCCTTTAGATTCCAATTCCTTAAATTTATTGCGTATGTGGTAAACTGTTTCGGGAGCATCAGCCGTTGTGTGACTATGTTGAACCTCAAAGTCTATGCCTGATTTAATCGCTAAATCTAAAATAATGTCGCTGTCTTTACCACCTGAATAACAAAGCATAAGCGGTTTATCATAGTAGCGTTTACTTATTTCTGCTCCGTCACGAAGTCGCATTATAGCAACCTTTTCTAAGTCCATTACTTTTTACCGTCCTCAATAGGCTGATTCCAACACTTAACACAGTTATCGTCACAATCATCTATGTCCGTCAGTCCTAACGTATGTGGACATACACCTTTAGGTGCTCCGTCATCGTCAAGCGGAGCATTCGGATAATTCTTCAAGAACTCCGTAAGAAATGTCTTTTGCGGATGTGCATCCGACCATTTTTGAACGATTTCGATTGCCTTTTCGGGATAGAGTGCTTCAAAGTCTGAACAAGATGTCATGTCGTTTGTACCATTATTCAAACTGTTCAGTGGACAGTTGGCACAATCAATTTTACACATATATGCATTACCGTATATTTTGCGTCTTTTCGTCATCCTCAATTTTTCGGCGAAATAATTTTCTGTTTTTGAGCAATCAATCATTTTTATCAGTCCTTTCTTGTGTTTTTCTCCTTAAAATGCTAAAATCAAATTGTAAGGAGGTGATGCTTATGCGTTTAAATAACGACTGTGTTCGTGATATTCTTTTGAGTGTAGAAGAAGTGTGTGACTTCAACGAATCCTTTCGATACAGTAAATTCAGCAACGATTTTGAAAGGCTTCAACCATACTCTCATGACGAAATTATCTACCACATTAAACAATGCAAACTTGCAGGTTTAATTACTTCAATGTTCGCTACTGACGGTGGCGACTATTTAGAAGTAGGTGATTTAACTCCCGAAGGTCACAAGTTTTTAGCAAATATTCGTAACGATGATATATGGAATAAAGTTAAGAAGATTGCCGGAACCGTGGGAAGTCACTCGCTTTCTGCAATAACACAAATATCAGCGAATGTTGTTACTCAGCTTATAAAAGCTCAATTTGGAATTACTTAAATCTTATTGTCTTGCCGGCGGCTTCTTTGGAGCAGTCGGCAAGTTCTTTGTCTGTGGGTATTCTGAAATTCTTCATACAATAAACCACCATTGCTCTTGTAGCAATTTTCCATTTTACAGCTTTTATGATTGCCACTACTGCTACTACGGTAGCAACTACCGCATATATGGTTAGTGCCATTTTTATCATTCCTTTCTGAGGTAATAAGTTAAGCAGACTGCTTAAAAAACTGCCTTGGATCAACATCAAGCACCTGACATATTCCCAAAAACTCTTCTGCTGTAACCTTACGGTTGGAATTTAATATTCTTGAGACTGCATCAGCGGTCATTCCAGTATGCTCACACAAATATGATTGTTTAATTCCTTTCTCTTCGACAATCTTTTTAAGTTTTTCGTTCACAGTCATACTTTTTACCTCCTTTCGACTGTTAAATGCTACATTTTGTAGATTTCATTTTAATAATAATCTAACTTTTGCAGATTGTCAAGAGATTTTAAAAAAATAATTCTACATTTTTCAGATTTTTTTCTTGACAATCTGCAATTAGCAAATTATAATAAAAGCATAGATAAAACATCTATAGAAGGAGAAACAAAGTGTCAAGAGAATTTATAGCACAAAAATTAAAAGAGTTAAGGAAAAAAAGCGGATTAACTGCCGATGAAGTCGGAAAATTAATAAATAAAAGTGGAAAAACCGTAAATGCGTGGGAAAACAATCACGGTCAACCTGATGCAGAAATTTTAATCGCACTTTGTGATATATATAAAGTAGATGATATTCTTGCAGAGTTCAGAGAAATGCCAAACAAAAGCAATACTATGATTTTAACCAATCATGAAAAAGATTTGGTTTATGCTTATCGAAATCACCCTGAACATCAGTACACAATTGATACTATTTTAAAAATTAACGATAATCTAATACCAACGGTTAAAGCCGCACGAAGTGACGGCAATAATCAACCAATTGAAATAGTTAATCTTCCTGATCTCAGTAAGTTTGAGCCTGACGATACAGACCTATAAGCATTACATAATAAAAAACACCTCGTAGGTTACAATACCTACGAGGTGGTAAACTTGAATTATGAAAAATACAAAAACGCACGCAATGCCTCTTGGCAATGCTTAATCGACTACAGAATTAGCAACTTGCCTGTTAAAGTCAGTCAGATAGCAAAACAAGCCGACATTGTTTTGTTGAAAAATTCGGCAGTCAATCTGCTAAGCGAAAATGAGAGTGGAATAACTTTGATGCAAGATGATAAACTTTATATCATATATGCAGATGAGCAATCCCCTCAGCGATGTAGATTTACAATTGCGCATGAACTCGGTCATATATTTTTAGGTCACTTGTTTAAGGAAAACGGCAACGGATTTGCAACAATCGACGATGCCGAACATTCAGCAAATGTATTTGCTCGGGATTTACTCGCCCCTGCCTGTGTCCTTCATGAACTGCAAGCGTTAACTTCCGCTGCAATTGCAAATTTATGTGACATTAGCTTTGAGGCGGCAACCTACAGGGCTGAACGAATGGCAGAGCTCGAACGCAGAAATGCCTTTTATCTGCACCCTCTTGAACGGCAAGTAAAGGAGCAATTTGCGGATTTTATCAACAAAAAGAAAAACCTACCATAGCGGCAACTATGGTAGGTAAAATAGGAATAGTGAGAAGTCTGAACCTCTCTAATATTATTTTAGTATATGATATATATTTTGTCAATATATATATCAAAAAGAGGAGGATTTATAAATGAAATGCCAAAAATGCGGTGCTGATATTCCTGCCGGCTCAAAGTTTTGCAATGAATGTGGTGCAAAGATTGAACAGGTTGCCCTGTTTAAAGACGACGAATCTAAAAACACAGAACCCTGCAAGTGTGAAAGTTGCGGTAACATCATACCGAATAATTCAGTATTTTGCCCGATATGCCATACATATCAAAAAAACAAATTCAGCCCTACGGGAGAAGCTGAAAAAACGACTGAAAAAAAGCCTATATATCGCACTCCACATTTTTACATTGCTTTGCTGATAGCTTTGATATTGACCGCCACTGCGGTAACTGCCATTTCGCAATGTAGCAACCAACCTGATATTCAAGAACCGGTAACAACTTCTACCAATCAAACCTCTAACGATACCTCAGAAACCGATTTGTTTGAGTGGTATGATATAACTCCTTTTTCTATTGATATTCCTAAAGAGTGGACGCATAAAGCTCATGACGGTTACCATTATTTTTACGACCCTGACGGAAACAGGCTGTATATAAGTTCATCTCAATCGAATATTTCACCATCTCAATTTACCTCAGGCTATGTAGACAGCTTTCTTGATGGCTTTGCAAATTCGTTTGATGACTTTGAAGAAATAAGCAGAACTACAACTCATATAGATGACTTTCTCGCTTATCGTGTAATAGCAAATTTGGAATTATCCGGAGATAAGTATTACGGCACAATGTATGTGTGGGTGACGAAGAATTATTTGTGTTGTATGCTTTTCACAACCGAAGGCGATGAGCAATCTGAAGAATTTGATTTTTATGAAGACATCATTGTTAATTCTATAATAACATATTCTTCAAAAGATGTTCGTTCACCTGAAGAAGATTCAGCAGAAAAAGCTACTGAACCCGAAACAGAACCGCCTACCGAAAAACCTACAGAGTTTAAAGATACTTTAACCGAGCTTTATTCAGATAGCGACATAGCCGTTTATTACAGCGATACGGAGCAGGCTCCTTATTCGGATGAAGAAGTTGATGTTCATTTTTACATTAAAAACAAAATGGGTAAATCTATAACCATACAAGCCGATACCGTTATATTGGACGGCAGAAGTTATAACAATGTTGTTTGCAGTGATCCAATTTCAGCAAACAGCGAAGGCATGATAGAGCTTGCGATAGAAGATTGCAAAAATTTTAATCCTTCAACCGTAGGAGCTGACTTAAAATATTTTGATACAGATACTTATGATAATGATGTAACGATGAACATTGCCAGCAAAAAAGTTAAATAAAAAATTAAGCAAAAATAAAACCGCCCTGACCTGTTGGCGCAAGTCGGAGCGGAAACCACTACACAAGGGTGCAATGGTACTTTAATCAGCAAATATATTGTACCACACCCCTGCGAAAATTACAATATTTTGCAGGGGATTTTTGCACCCTTTTTTAAGGAGCAAAATGATGAAAAAATGTATAAACCGACGGTGTAACCGAGAATTGCAGGACAATTTTGCGTATTGTCCTTACTGCGGTAAAAATCAATCATCTGACAAGCCGAAAAACAGGCGCAGAACAAAAGGTACAGGAAGCATTTACATTCGCAAAGACAGCAAATCAAAACCGTATGCCGCTGCAAGCTCTGTCACAGGGAAACAAGTTTATTTGGGAACTTTCGCCACAAAGCGAGAGGCAGAAAATGCCCTCAAAGATTATGAGTACAATCCCGTCAATGGCTTTAATATGACACTTGAGCAATTACACGATAAATGGGTAAAAACTAAAGCATATAAAAAACTTGGTGACAGCGTAAAAAGCAACTACGCAAGTGCTTATATCAAACTAAAGCCCTTGTATAAGCGTAAATTTAGGGATTTACGCACATCAGACTATCAATACATCGTGGATTATTATGACAACCCACATCACGAGGTAGGCGCAGGCGGCAAGTTGAAATACCTCTTACCGAACGGCAAAGGTACTTACAAGGTCACGGACACGCCGAAAATCTGCGACGGCTTAGGCTATTCGGCATTACATAAGATAAAGTGTTTTGTTACAAGCCTTTACGACTTTGCTATGCAAGAGGATATTGTAAATAAAGACTACGGAACATTCATAGAGCTTCCGGAGCAGGAAGAAGTCAACGCTACACGCTTTACTGATGTTCAGCTTGAGCTGATCCGTCAAAACATCGGCAAGGTGCCGTATGCTGATTATGTTTACGTTATGTGCTATCTCAATTTCAGAGTGACCGAGTTTTTGTCGCTTACAACTGACCAATACCATGTGAGCGAACAGGGCATACCTTACTTTATCGCAGGCATAAAGTCAGATGCCGGCAAAAATCGTATTGTTCCTATCCACCCTAAAATTTTAAAATTAGTGGAAAACTGCATAAATAATAAAGGCGAAACAATCTTCTGCAGAATACACAAAGGTTCAGAGTTTGGTAAAGCGATGAACAAGGATTATTTCTTAAAGTACGCTTTTCGTCCGGCGATGCAAGCCCTCGGGTTGGGTGATGAATTTACTCCGCACTCTTGCCGTCGAACCTTTTCCACCCGTATGTCAGCGGCAGGAGCAAGGGAAGAAGATATTATCGCACTTATGGGCCATACAGATTACAAGGTTGATATTGACCACTACATCATCCAAGAGGTTGACACTCTTTACAATGCGATCAAATTATTGGCGTAAAAAAAGCCGTCCGATTACATTTCGGGCGGTTTTTATTATGGAAAATCTGTAGTTTATCTGTAGTATAAGAGATTAAAAGGTATAAAAAGAAGTGAATAATTTTGAAAATTGAAAATATTATAAACAAAGCAAAAAGCCAGTAAACAAGCCGTTTATGGCTCAATTACTGACTTTTCTCTTGGCTCCCCCAACTGGGCTCGAACCAGTGACATCATGATTAACAGTCATGCGCT
>OBVY01000676.1_pt1 | contig 30472 bp, 26 predicted proteins | sample 1538051 | NCBI WGS metagenome assembly OBVY01 (sample SAMEA2580017, study PRJEB22360) | human gut metagenome | biome: human gut; feature: human-associated habitat; material: faeces | place: Denmark | collected 2008/2010 | reverse complement strand
GCGATGTCGGCGGGCGGGCGGCCGGGGGGCGAGGAGTCGATGAACGGCGAGGAAATTCTGCCGCCGACGGGCACGACTGTCGAGGATGGCGACGGCAATAGTTACGGCATCATCCGCATCGGACGTCAGTATTGGATGGACGAGAACCTTCACACGACCAAATACAACGACGGCACCGCCATCGCCCATATCACCGACGGCAAGGAGTGGATGGCTACTATCGAAGGCGCCTATTGCAGTTACGACAACGACGACGCCAACGCCGCACGTTACGGCTTGCTTTACAACCGCGCTGCCGTGAGCACGCACAAACTCTGCCCCGAAGGGTGGCACGTGCCCACCGTCGACGATTGGAACAAGCTGGGTTCCGCACTGGGCGGTACGCTCAACGATTTCGACTCCTGGGTCGGCATCGCCTCGAAACTCAAAGCGACGGCAGGCTGGCCTGCGGGCGAAAAGGCTACCGACGAGAGCGGCTTTGGCGGACTGCCCGGCGGTGCGTTCCGCGCCGACCCCAACGACACGGCGACGGCCAAGTTCTACTACGCTGAAACGAACGGCTATTGGTGGAGCGACAGCGACTTCTCAGGCGAAATGACCTATTACTACGGTCTGCGCACGCAGGGGGACAATCTCGACCAATACGTCGGTGACCGGTGCAGTGGGATGTCGGTTCGCTGCGTTCATGATTTTTAACCCTCAAACGAACACGTTATGAAAACAAGAGATATAGTGTTTTATGCGACCCTCGCCGTAGCGGCGCTTGCAATGGCCGGCTGCGAAAAGTCGAACGACATGCCACAGGAGAGCGGCCCCGGCCACCCTGCGGAAATCCGCTTCGCGCCGGCCATCGTGCCCCTGACCCGTGCGACGGGCACCGCATTCGAGGAGGGCGACGCCGTCGGCATCTACTGCGTCGAGTCGACCGACGATCCGGCCGCAGCCATCGTCGGCGAACGGTATATTGACAACAAACAGCTCACGATGACGGCGGGAACGCTCACCGGAACCACGCCTTGTTTCTGGCCGACGGAGTATACGGGACCCTCCGACTTCTACGCCTACTTCCCCTATAACGAAAAGGGATTGAGCGGCGACAAGCAGAGCTATGAGATTTCCGTTGCGCTCGACCAGAGCGACGACGAGGCTTTCCGCACGAGCGATCACATGCTCGCCCGTGCCCAGAATACAGCACGCACCGAGAAGGCGATTCCGCTCGACTTCAAGCGTCTGATGTCGCTGCTCGATTTCGTGCTGCTGCCCGGCATAGGTTACGACGACGTCGACGGGATACTCGCCGCCGAGGTGCAGGTAATGAACATGGCGCAGGTGGCCAACGTCGATTTCGTGACGGGCGAAGTGTCATCGCCGGCCATCAAGGCCAACATCACGCCGCACGGATCGTTCCGCGCATCGGACGGCAAAGCCGTCGGCGTCGAAGCCATCGTCCCGCCGCAGCACGTCGACGCCCGCAGCTACCTGTTCAACGTTCGTATCGGTGAGCGCAACTTCCGCTGCACGACCGACAAGGAACTGACCTTCGAAGCAGGCAGGCGCTACACCTTCACGCTGACAATCAACCGCGCCGCAGCGGGCGGCGAGGTTGCACTCTCTCCGACGATCGAGGACTGGACGCCCGGCACTGCATCGAGCGAGGAGACTGTCGAGGTCGACCCCGACCTCGATGCGAAAGTCGTCCGCGACATCGATGGCAACGAATACGCTATCGTGCGCATCGGCACGCAACAATGGACGGGTGCCAATCTGCGCACGACGCATTACAACGACGGTACTCCCATCACCCTGCTCGAAGATCAAGAAGCATGGGCGCAGTGCGAAAACAGCGAGGAAGCGGCCTACTGTCTGTACGACAACGACGCGACCAACAGCGAGCTCTACGGTATGCTCTACAACTGGCATGCGGCGAACACCGGAAAACTCTGCCCCGAGGGATGGCACATTCCATCGGTTGAAGAGTGGAAGACACTCTCCGACTATCTGGGCAGCAACGCCGGCGCCATGCTGAAATCTACGTCGGGATGGAGCGACACATGGGGTGAATCGAAGCCCGAATATCAGGGCACCGACGACTACGGTTTCACCGCCCTGCCGGGCGGCGCCCGCAAATGGAACCAGTTCGAGACTCTCGGTTCGAAAGGGACATGGTGGACGACCGACGCCGTTCCTGACTATCCATTGTCGGCTTCCTACGCCCGTCTGGATGCCTCCGACCAGATTCTTTCGACCGGCAGTTCATGGGGCAAGGAGACGGGATGTTCGATTCGCTGTCTCAAAGATTAAACGTTAAACGAAAAGAATCATGAAAAACGAACTCATCATATTTGCGGCCGCGATCGCATTGCTGGCTGGATGTTCCAAAGAGGAGGGAGCTCCGGCGGCCGAACGTCCCTGCATTCGCCTCTCGACAGGCGTCGAGGCCGCCACGCGCGCGACGGATGTCGCATTCGAAGAGGGCGACAACTTCGGCCTCATCGTCCTCAGCCGCACGAGCGAGACAGCACCGTCGCTCGACGGCGCACGTTACCTGAACAATGGTTTGTGTACGCAAACAGCGGAGGGCGTCGAAATGCCGGCAGTCAAATACCCCGAGAAATCGGCCGATTTCTACGCTTACTATCCCTACCGCGAGGAGTTTACCGCGGGGAGCAGTTTCACGTTCACCGTGCAGAGCGACCAGAGCGCAGGCCGCAACTACACGAACAGCGACCTGATGAGCGCCGTACGGCAGAATGTTGCCCCGACGGCCGATGCCGTCGAACTGACCTTTTCGCACCGGCTCACACGGCTCGACATCGAGCTGATGCCAGGCGAAGGATTCGCTGCGGCGGATGAGTTGAAGGGAGCGACAGTTACGGCCAAAAACGTCAAGAGCAGTTGTCTGTTCAACCTGAGCGACGGTTCTGTGAGCGAAGCCGGCACACCGGCAGATTTAACACCGCGAGGCAACGGCGCGAAGGTCACCGGCGAGGCAATCGAACCGATGCAACTCATCGTCGTTCCGCAGACGCTCGCCGCCGGCGAGATACTCTTCGAAATCGCGCTGGGCGACGAGACATTCTTCTATGCGCCCAACGAGGAGCTGGTGCTCGACGGCGGCAAATACTACCGCTTCGAGATTCGCCTCAACCGCACGAATGTCTCGGCTACCAGCGTCCGCATCACCTCGATGCCGCTGTAACGAATCCGCCGCAGGCAGTCGTTCGATACACGCTTCCGAAAAATATCCCGTCCATTCGGGACGGGATATTTTTATGAAACCATACGCCTTCGGGTTCTTGTTTACCGTTTCGTATTCTTCTCCCGTTCTTCGCCTAAAATCGCAGAATGACAATCCGCGACCGCATGGTCGGGCACAGGAGGCTTTTGACTATTTTTATCAACCCGAGCGAACTGCAATGACCGAATGCAAACACATCAGATTTGCGAATTCAAAATCGGCGTATTGCAATACCTCGCTTATTTTCTCCGGCGAACGGTTCCGCTTCGGAATCGCTTTCATCCGGATTGCCGGAGAACGGACGACACGGCCGCCTTCTTGCAACGTCGATCGGCGATAGCTACATCCTCCCATGCCGATGCGAAGTATCCGGAAACTGTCCCTTCCGGCAATGAAACTCATGCAGGCAATCCGCTACTTGCGTTGCCGGCAATCTCTTGACCAATATCACATAGAGCCTCAGCAGCTCCCTGAGTTTCCGAGGAATCACGACACCGGTAAGGCGGTCGGAAGGGTAGTGCAGATAGTGGCGGAAAGTGTTCTTTCCGATACCGAACAGCTCCCGAACGATGAGCGAGTAGCATCGGCTGTGGCACCGGCAGGCGTCGCCGGGTTCGTAAAACAACGAATCGACATACCGAACGACGGCGATGCGGTAGAGACAATGTTTGTCCGTGAAGACTGCGCTCCCATGTCGGAGCGTCTTTTGTTTTGAGTTTTTCATGATGGCATATTGTTTGAAATGTTCGTTTCAACAATATGCGCGGTCTCGGCTCGCCAATCGTGAATTCAAAAGGTCTGGTAATCCTAAAAGCGACAAAAACTCGCCAAGAACCGCGCATATAACGGCCCTTAGCTGTTCATCTTTGTCGCTTAGTTTACCAGACCTTCTGATTGAATAAACAGCTGTCGAAATAGTCTATATCATAAATTTGGAACTAAATTAACAAACATATTTCAAAATACAAAATTATATTGCTATTTAATTGCCCCAACCAAATTCTGGGCGCCGAGCCAAGCTGTCGTACAATATCGACGGAGTTCTGCTTCCGTGCATCCGGTCGTTCATCCGCCTCATTTATCCGGCAGGGATACTTCCAAACGTACGCTCGTACTTCAGCGGCCGGCGCCCGCCATCGAACGATAACCAGTTGCCGCTGTCGACATAGGCAATGCATTCACCACATACGGCAGCGCAAAAGCCGGCACCTCGGCCGGCGATGTTTCCGGCAGTTTCGTCAGGCCGCCTTCGGCTGCCCTTTCTTTTTCCGTTCGCCCGAAGGACTCCGCTTTCGATATCCGCGTTTGGCCCCAGATTTGGAGTTTCGATCGAAGTCGTCCGCCGCTGACCCGACGGAATTTCCATATCGCAGATTTACCGGTAGCACAAACTCAAAATGATCAAAGGCTCTATCTTCATGTTCATATCCTCCTTCATGGCGCTGTTTCCGGTGGCGAATCCCGTAGGGGCGGGATTTCTCGTGAACGGATTCTTGTCGGGACTCGACCAGAAGACCCGCATGTCCATCATCCGAAGAATCGTCACCGACTACCTGCTGGTCGGCCTGGGAAGTCTGGCCGTCGGGCATTTCGTACTCGCGCTCTTCGACCTGTCGCTGCCGATCATCCAGTTGGGCGGCGGCCTGCTCATCTGTCGCACGGCGCTGCAATGGCTCGGCGACTCCGACGCTTCGGCCGGCCGCGTATCGAAAAGAAACGCCGATCCCATCAGTCTGCGGGCGGTCGAATCCCGGATATTCTATCCCATTACCTTTCCGATCAGCATCGGCCCCGGCAGCGTCTCGGTCATTCTCACGATGATGGCTTCGGCCAGCATCCGCGGCGACTGGGTCCGTAGCCTGCTCAACTACGCGATCATCGCCGTCGTCATCGTATTGATGTGCTCGATCCTCTACCTGTTTCTTACACAGGGACAAAAGATCATCCGAAAAATCGGCGACAACGGCAGCATCGTCATCAATAAAATGGTCGCGTTCTTCACCTTCTGCGTCGGCATCCAGATCGTGGTGACGGGCATCGCCAAAATATTCCACCTGACGGCACTGTAAACCGCCGGAAAATCATTCGCCGTATGGACTCGCAGCTCTTACTGAACAACGTCGAAATTTTCAACGGAAAGGACGCGCGCACCTTCTCCGGCAACCTCCTGATCCGGAACAATCGGATCGAGACGATCTCGGCCGCTCCTATCGAAACGCCGTCGGAAAGGCCCGTCACGGTGATCGACGGAAAGGGACGATTTCTGATGCCCGGTCTCATCGATGCGCACTGGCACGCCTATCTGTGCTGCAACACGATGACGGACCTGCTGGCAGGCGATCCCTCGTATACACATCTCATGGCAGGACGGGAGGCTGCGGAGACCCTGCAACGAGGATTCACCGCCATCCGCGACGCCGGAGGTCCCGTCTTCGGACTCAAACGGGCCATCGACAGCGGGACGCTCCGGGGCCCGCGCATCTATCCGAGCGGAGCCATGATCTCCCAGACCTCGGGACACGGCGATTTCCGAATGATCTATGAACACGCCCACGGAGGTTGCGGCTGCGAAATGGCGCACGTCGAACAGATCGGCGCCTCGAAAATCGCCGACGGCGCCGACGCCGTGACGGCAGCCGTCCGCGAGAACCTCCGGCAGGGCGCATCGCAGATCAAACTGATGGCCGGCGGCGGTGCCGCATCGCTCTACGATCCGCTCGATGTGACCGAATTCTTCGAGGAGGAGCTCCGTGCGGCAGTCCGTGCTGCCGAGGATTGGGGCACCTATGTGATGGTTCATGTCTACAACCCGCGGGGGATCGCCCGGGCCCTGAAAGCCGGTGTGCGAAGTATCGAACACGGGCACCTGATCGACGAGCCCACGATGGCCCTGCTGGCCGAAAGCGGCGCATGGCTCAGTATGCAGGCCTTCGCCGTCGAGGACAACACCTATCCGTCGCCCGTCCAGCAAGCCAAACACCTGCAAATCTGCAACGGAACGGATCGGACATACCGCCTTGCCAAAAAACACGGCGTAAAATTGGCTTGGGGAACCGACCTGTTGTTCGATCCCGCCAATACGAAAAATCAGAATCACGGGATCGTCAAGTTGCAGAAGTGGTTCACCAATTTCGAAATTCTCAGAATGGTTACCTGCGACAACGCCCGTCTGCTGGCGCTTTCCGGCGCACGCAACCCTTATCCCGGCAATCTCGGCGTTATCGAAGAGGGCGCGTTGGCCGATCTTCTGGTAATCGAGGGCAATCCGCTCGAACGGATCGAAGTACTGGAAAATCCGCACGACAATCTCCGCGTCATCGTCAAAGACGGAGTCGTCTGCAAAAACACGCTCTGACTCGAAATCTGCCCGCCGCACCGCCCTCGGCGGCACGCACTCTCAGCGTGATCCCGCACCTCCGGCGAAGGACTTCACCCAAAAGTACGATACGAACCGAATCTCGATGTTCGTCAGCGAAATCCCCGCACGGTACGGATGAGCCGCGGAGCTATCCGAAAAGCCGCAGGGCGATCTCCGCACAGGCTTCGGCGTCGGCCAGTGCATGGTGGTGGCGTTCGAGCAGGTATCCGCAGGCTGCGGAAACCGTATGGAGCTGATAGTTGGGCAACCCTTTGATCCGACGGCGCGAAGCGCTCAACGTACACAGGAAACGGTAGTCGGGATAGGGTAGTCCGTAATGGGCGTGGACAGCCCGCAGACACCCCTCGTCGAAGGGCGAGTTATGCGCCACGAGCGGCAGTCCCTCGATTCGCGGAGCGATCTCGCCCCACACGTCGGGAAACGACGGTGCATTCTCGGTATCGCTGCGCGTGAGACCGTGGATCGCCGTAGTGAAGGCGGAGTAATAGTTGGGGTAGGGACGGATCAACCGGTAGATGCTCTCCGACGGACGGCCGCCGCGAACGACGACCACGCCTACGCTGCATACGCTCGTGCGCTGCCCGTTGGCCGTCTCGAAATCGATCGCCGCGAAATCCCTTATCCGCTCCATTTTTTCTTAACTATCACAATCGAAAGAAGGCCGGAATCGCCCCGGCCTCCACTATCCGATACACCCCCGCAACAGGCGAAGGCGCTCGTTCGCTCAGCGTATCTTCACGCAGCGAACCTGCATACCGCCGGCGGCATACTGCAACGCCGCACCCTGGAACGACGAACCTGCACGCGTGCCGTTGATGTCGAACGAGAAATCCATCGCATAGGCCTCTTTGCCTTCGCCCGTCGAACTCCAATAATACCCCGTCCACGGAGTCGGACGCACCTCGTTGTCGTTCATGTTGGTCAGCGCGCCGGTGTAGAAACTGCGGCGGCCGGCTCCGGGGAAGAAGGCTTCGTTCGTACCGTCGCTCAATGTGAAACCGTAATTCTTCTCCAGCTCGGGCGAAATAACGTCCTTGATATGCAGAGCGGCGAAGACCTCTTTCGAAGGCACCTTCCAGCCTTTCGGACACGGGTCGTTATTATTTTTCTCCGTCCCCCACAACGACGCATCGGCCGTCTGGAGCCAATTGTAGCCGCTCTCCTTCGTACCCGTGATGAAGGTCATGGCATGAGCCGAGGCATAACCCGCCGCCCCCCGCTCGGCATCCGTCGCGGCGTATTCGGGATAGACGCGCAGATTCTGGCTGTCGTAGACCTGCGCATCGGCCGAATCGGCCATGTTGTAGTAGCGCGGCCCGACGAACGGATCTTTGCGCCCCCACTGGTAATAGACACCGTACGAAGCCAAAATATCCTCTTCGGATGTGCCCGAAACGACGCCTGCACCCAAATTGCGCTTCATCATCACCTCGCCGCCCAGTTCGACCTGCTCGTCGGCAGGATCGAACTCCGCGCACCACAGGTGCCACGACCACAGCAGATTGCCCGCCGCATCGAAAGCGCCGAGGAGAGCGTTTCCGTGATTGAAAAACTCCTTCTCATCGTCGTCGGTGCCGATCGCATGATAGAAATAGGCCTTGCCGTCGACCAGCTTCGGGAATTCGATCACCTTGTAGGGCGTCTCCCACAGGATCGCCACGCTGGCGGGCGACATCGTCGCTTCGGTATCCTCGCCCTTGCGGGTCACGTCGATGCAGTAGCGTGCATTCGACTTGTTGATGATGTAGCAATTGGAGGGTTGCCCCGTGAGATCGACCGTCTCGGCGAGCGAAACATAGAGCGAAGTGGAAACGCTCGATCCGCCGGACGAACGCCCCGTCAGATAGACGGTTCCGAATCTGACGTTGGTATTCTCCTCCTCTTCTTCCTCCCCGTCGGCCAATGTCTTCGGGTCGTCGGGAAAGGTCGTCGGCGCAGTCACGGAGATGCGGCGTTCGTTCATCTCGACCGTCACCGACCAGCCCTGGGGAACGGTCGTCGGAGTCACCGACGAGATGTTGATCGCCGTAAAGCCCAGCGACGTCGTACCGCCCGGCTCCTCGACGAAAGCGCCCCGTTCGTTGAGGAGGAACGAGTAGGTCTCGCTGTCCTTTTTACACGATTGAAGCAGCACCGCCGCAACGACGAACAGCCCCACGAAGATTTTCATTGTCAGATTTTTCATTTGTATAAAGCGACTCGTTATTTTCCAAAATATCTGCAAATATACCAAAAAGCGGAGAATAATCCGCTACACCCGCCGAATTATTTACGGTTAGGAATAATTCTTGCCCGTTGTAGGAACGTTCGAACGGCCGGAATTAGTATATCGCCGGTACGTTACCGACACCTATTCCGATGGACTCTCTCCGGAAAACACGTTTCGGAAACATGCCGGCAGCCGATCCGGCGTCCCGAGGACGCCGCAATGCGAGGAGGGCGGGATTTCCTGCCGGCACGACCGTATAAACCATCCAACCATGCCTTCCTCCCGCTCGTATATGAAAAAGATCGACATCGAAAAAGGATCGAAACGGGCCGACGCCCGATTCCGCATCACCGTCGAAGAGACGGGCCCCTATCTGATCTACGGACAGCCGCCGCTGGCCCAGCAGTTCATCATGCCCGACGCCGAGGGCGAAAGCTGGTACTTTCAGCAGGGTGCGCACTTCCCGACCGACGACGAACCGACGGCGCTGTGCCGCTGCGGCGCCTCGAAGAACAAGCCCTACTGCGACGGAGCACACGTCCACGCGGCGTGGGATCCGCGCCTGACGGCCGACGACGCTCCGCTGCTGGACAACGTCGAACTGACCGAAGGCGAGACCCTCTCGATGACCGACAACCCCAAATACTGCGTCTTCGCACGTTTCTGCGACGCCAAGGGGCAGGCGTGGAATCTGGTCGGGCAACCGGAGAACGACGAGGCGCGCGAACTGGCCATCCGCGAGGCTTCGATGTGCCCCAGCGGCCGGCTGATGGCGTGGGACAACGAGACCGGCACTCCCTACGAATTCCGCTTCGAGCCGTCGCTGGGACTCATCGAAGACGTCGCCATCGGAGCCAGCAGCGGCCTGTGGGTGCGCGGCGGAATTCCCGTCAGCCGCGAATCGGGCGAGACCTACGAGATCCGCAACCGCGTCGTGCTGTGCCGCTGCGGCGCGTCGCACAACAAGCCCTACTGCGACGGCACGCACGCCTCGATCCGGTTCAACGACCGGCTCGAAGGGACTCCCGAAGGCGAAACCCTCCCCGAAAAAGTCTACTGATCGGCGCGGAGGAACGTCCGACGCCCCGGCCCCCACGATTCACCCCTGCCGGAACATTCCGGCAGGGGTGATTTTCATTCGCGGAATCATGCGGTTCCATGTTGCAGTCCGCCGCTTCGTCTCTGCCGATTTACCTTCGGCGGCTCGCGCAGAGCGCAACTTCCAAAGCTGCATTCCGTTTTCACGTCCGGATAAGGAGAAGCCTCTTTCCGAACGAAATGAAGTTCAAAAACGGAACTTATCCTTTTTTGGGGATTCTCCGCTCGCACGGCACATTGACCTGGCACTTGCCGCAGCCGAAGCGCGGCGCATACTTCTCCCGCAGCGTGTCGAAATAGGAACAGCACAGATGATGCGACTTGCCGTGTTCGAGCGAAATGGCCTGTGCCGGACAGTTGCGCACACAGGCTCCGCACATCGAGCAGTAGTCGTAAAGCCCCGTGTAGCGGCGTTTCGTGACGGGCAGCGGGGCGTCGGTCACGACACTGCCGAAACGGCCGCTCACCCCGCGTTCGGTGATGAGCCCCTTCGAAAGCGAAAACGTCCCCAGCCCGCAGACGTAGGCCACGTGCCGCTCCGACCAGTTACTCGTGAAACTGAGCGACTTGTCGGCGATTTCGGCATTGGTTCCGGCCTCGAAAACATACCGGAACCCGGCGCTCGCATAGGGAGCGACGGCCCTGTAACCGCGCTCGCGGAACCATCGTTCGAGGAAACGGTTCACCTCCGTAAGAAAAGCCTGCCCCTCCACGCGCGCATAGAGCCAGCCGTTGCCGACATCGACCGCATCGCGTTTGTTGCCCTCCACGACGAAATCGCTGAACGGGGCGAAATAGGAGACCACGCTCACGGCCTCCGGCAGCCACTCCTTCGGCGTGCGGAACAGATGTCCGACGGCCTCCGGACGTTTCATCTCTTCCCATTCGGGATCGTCGGCCGAACCGACCCGTACGAGCGGCGTATCGTAGAGCCGCTGCCCGACATCGGACGGCACGAGCGCCATCGCCTCGTCCACATAATTGCGGGGCGATTCCCGGATATACGTTTCGAGCGCGTATGTAAGTTCCTCAACCGACATGTCGCAATCCCCGCGGCAAACGGGTCTCCTATTTTTTATCGACGGGCTTCGAGATCGCTTCGCGCATGGCCGTATCGGCCATGACGTTTTTCATCTTGTAGTAGTCCATGATCCCCAGATTGCCATTGCGGAACGCCTCGGCCATCGCCAGCGGCACTTCGGCCTCGGCCAGAATCACCTTGGCACGGGCGTCCTGCGCCTTGGCGCGGTTTTCCTGCTCCAACGCGACGGCCATCGCGCGGCGCTCCTCGGCTTTCGCCTGGGCGATGTTCTTGTCGGCCTGTGCCTGATCCATCTGCAACTGCGCGCCGATGTTCTTGCCCACGTCGATGTCGGCGATATCGATCGAGAGGATTTCGAACGCCGTACCTGCATCCAGTCCCTTGTCGAGTACCACGCGCGAGATCGAATCGGGATTCTCCAACACGACCTTGTGGCTCACGGCCGAACCGATCGACGAGACGATACCTTCGCCCACACGTGCCAGCACGGTCTCCTCGCCGGCACCGCCGACCAATTGTTTGATATTGGCACGCACCGTCACGCGCGCCTTGGCGATCAGCTGGATACCGTCTTTCGCCACGGCCGCCACGGGAGGGGTGTTGATGACCTTCGGGTTGACCGACATCTGCACCGCCTCGAACACGTCGCGGCCCGCCAGGTCGATCGCCGTAGCCATCTTGAAGTCGAGCTGAATATTGGCCTTCTGCGCCGAAACGAGCGCATGGACGACATTGGGAACGTTGCCGCCCGCCAGGAAATGCGCCTCCAACTCGTTGGGATCGAGCGAAAGCCCCGCCTTCGTACTCTCGATCATCGACGAGACGATCACCGAAGGCGGCACCTTGCGCCAGCGCATCAAAATCAACTGCAACAGGCTGATTCTGACGCCCGAAACCAGCGCAGAGAACCACAATCCCACCGGAATGAAATAAAATATCAACCACAGCGCGACGAGGCCTGCAAAGACCGCGATCGCGATAATTCCCGTTTGATCCATCTTGAACTATTTTTAGATTAGTAAATTCATGCGGAGGGTTCGTCGGCGACCTTGCGCACGACGACGTTGAAATTCTCGAACCCGACCACCTCGACCGTGCTGCGCTGGTCGATATAGACATCGGTCGACTTGGCCTCGTAAATCCTGCCGCCGATCTCGACCTTGCCCATCGGAGCCAGGCGCGAGACCGCCACTCCGCGGTCGCCCGCCTTCACCTCGTTATCGGGAAGGGGCATACTCGACGACTCGATCTTCTGTTTCAGCGAGAAGCGCTGCCACGTCTTCGAGCGCAACGAAAGCACCGTAGCCACGAACGACAACGCCAGAATGATCAGCACGACGATACCGCCCGTGAAGGGGCCGTAATCGGCAAAAGCCGTATAGATCGCGCTGCCGTAGCAGACCAACGCGAACAGCGCACCCAGCGAGACACCCGGCAGCAACACCAGTTCCGCCACCAGAAACAGGACACCCAATAAGATCAGGAGGATAATGAGCCACATAGATTGAGAGGTTTAGTTTCTGGAAAGATAATCGATTTTTTCGAATTATTCAACTATTTCCGCAATTTTCACCTCCAACGACGCATTCTGCTGCATCACCGCTTCGGCGACCTTGTCGGCTACGGCCTTGTCCGCCAGCGGCCCGACGATGAAATGCCGGCCCGCACGCGAAATTTCGGATTCGCCGGCCACGGCCTGCACCGCCGCGCGCAACTCCTCCGGAAAGCCGTCCAGCCCGCCGATCTCGACGCGGAACATCGGGGCATTGCCCTGCTCGGCCGCATCGGCCAGGTTGGTGCGCTCGCCGTCGTTCCATACGACGATCTCAGGACGACGGAATCCCTTCTTCTTCATCTGCTCCTGCGCCGCACGCGCTTCGTCGAGCGTACGGTACCCGCCGGCATAGTAGGCGTATTTCCCCTCGACCTTTTCGTATCCGAGCGGATAGGCGCCCTTGAAGAGGTAACCGCCGTTGGTACGGTTCGTATAGGTGCCGAGCAGAATCCGGTAGATCGTTCCACGCTCGTAGACCTTTACCTCCGGAATGTGGTGCGAGGCGTTGTATTTGGCCGGCGTGACGAACCCGATCGGCTCGTATTCGAGGAACATGCGCTCTTCGATGAAGAGTTTCGGCAGGCGGTAATCGACGATTCGCAGGCCGGCGGCCGCGCGCGCCAGCGAATCGCGCGCCGCGGTCAGCCCCAGCGCTCCGGCCAACTCCGTCTCCACGTCGACGAGCGCCCGTTTCTGCAACAGATAGTCGGTCAGTTCGTCGGCATAGTAACGTCCCCGCTCGGAGGCCATCTGCTGCCGCACGCCGGCCAGCTGCTCCTCCGTCTTGGCGAGCAGGTCGTCGCGTCCCAACCTGTCGAGCACGTAGGCGTAGGCGTAGTTCTTGTTGTCGTAGACCGCGCCCCACACCCGTTGCAGCGAATCGCACAAGGAGCGGTTGAGCGATTGCAGGGTACGGTAACGTTCGTACAGCACGGCGGCCGGCGTCTCGGCCGTGATCGTGTCGTAGGAGATCTTCAACTCTTCGATCGCTTCGTAGTTCGCTGCACAGGCTGCCGCCAGGTCGAATGCCGTGCGCTCTCTGCGCTGCGCACTCAGCAGTGCCCGATAGTCGGCCTGCGGAAGCTGTTCGCGGAAATAGGCGTTGTGCACCAGATCGGCCATCTGCAACGAATCGGGCAGGGGAGTACCCGCCGCACGGCCGGCCGTCGTCGTCGACGGACTGCTCAGGTCGAGATTCGCCAGCACCCAATCCTGTTCGACCGTATTAATCCGATCGGTCAGCCGCCCCCGTTCGGTGCGGATCGAAAAGAGCTGCTCCTCGCACCGCAGAATCTCGGCCGAATAGACCGCCCGCTGCGCCGGATCGTCGCGCAGCTGTCGACGCACCCGGTTGACGACCATCGTCACCGAATCCTCGCGCGCCTGCAACGACGCCTCTTCGCGCAGCATCTCCATATACTCCGCATTGCCTTCCAGTCCCGCGATACGCGCCGTCACCTCCTGCGCCGAGGCTTCGGCGGCACCCGCTGCGACCAATACCGCCAAAAGGAAAAATCCTTTACGCATCATCTCCACCATTTTAGAAAAAACAACTGCACGAGTCCGAAAATCTCCAAACGACCCAGCAACATCAACATCGTATTCGAAAACTTCATCACGGCCGGCAGGTCGGAGTAGTTGCCCAGCGAGCCGACCATGCCGAATCCAGGCCCCACGTTTCCCATACAGGCCACCGCCGACGAGAAACTCGTCTCCATATCCACTCCGCACATCGTACCCACGACCGTTCCCGCGAGCAGCGCCAAAAAATAGGCCACGATGAACACCACCGCCGTCGAGGCGATCTTGTCGTCCAGCACGTTGCCGTCGATACGCACGCGCACCACGGCGTTGGGATGCTGCTGTAAAGAGAAACGCAATCGCAGGGTCTTTATTGCCAACAGGAACCGGTCGGTTTTGATACCGCCCGTCGTCGAACCGGCACAGCCGCAGACGATCGAAACGGAAATCAGCAGCACGATCGCCGTCGCCGGCCAGACGGTGGTGTCGGCCGTAGCGAATCCCGCCGTCGAAATCAGCGACACGACCTGAAAAGCCGCATAGCGCAACGCCCCCGCAACGGTGTCGTACACCCCGCCGAAATAGAGGCTGCCGGCCACGACGACCGTCACGACGGCCACGATCGAAAGATACCACCGCGTCACCTCCGAATGGAAAATATTGTTCCGGCGTCCCGTCAATGTAGCGAAAAGCACGCCGAAATGGATACTGGCCAGCAACATCGTCACGATCAGGATCGATTCCACGGCCACGCTGTCGAAATACCCGATGCTGGCGTTCTTCGTGCTGAATCCGCTCGTTGCGACGGCCGACATGGCCTGCGTCAGCGCGTCGAACCAGTTCATGCCCGCCAGTTTCAACGCCAGCGTCGAACAGAACGTCAGCCCCAGGTAGATGAACAGCAGGATCTGGGCGATCATCGACGCCTTGTAGTGGTAGTTGTGCTTGGCCATCGACGACAACTCGACGTTGGTCAGCAGCGCCTTGTTCGTCCCCAGCGAAGGAAGAATCAGCAGCGCGAACATCACCACGCCGACACCGCCCAGCCACGTCGAACACGACCGCCAGAAGAGCAGCCCGCGCGGCAGCGCCTCGACGTCTTTCAGGATCGACGCACCGGTGGTCGTATAACCCGACACGCTCTCGAACCAGGCGTTGACGAGCGAGAACTCTCCGCCCCACATCAGGTAGGGGAACATCCCCACGACGCTGGCCACGATCCACGATCCCACGACGATACAGTAGCCCTCCTTGCTGCTGAGCTGTTCGGTGCGGTCGACGAAGATGAGCGGGAAAGCGCCCAGCAAGGCCGTCAGCAATGCCGAAAGCAGCAGCGGGTAGTACCCGGAGTCGGTATGGCTGACCAGCGACACGCCGGCCGAGAGGAGCATGAACAGCGCCACGACCAACATGATGATTCCCACGTATCGCAATACGACGCCCAGTCTCATCGTTGTTCCGGTTTCGTTTTCCTGGCCAGCTGGATCACGTCGTCGATACGATCCTTCAACTCGGCCACCTCGTCCTTGACTTCGGCCTTGATCCTGAACGGAAGGCCGAAACGCAGATAGTCGCCCAGACTCTTATTCATCGCCAGCACCGGACGCACCAGATAGGCCGAAACGAAGTAATAGAGCATCAACACGATAGCGATCATCACCAGCAGCGAGATCAGCACCGGCGTCACCGCACGGTAGGCGTTGCGTTTGAGCTGCTCGGTACGCGGGGCCAGCGAACTCTGGGTCGAGATCATGTAGTTCTTGATCGAACCGGTCAGTTTGTCGTAAGCCTTCGAATAGGCTTCGGCATACCAGCGCGCGCCGTCGAAATCCATTTCGACGCTCTTCATCGACAGCGAGTCCTTCCCCCCGCGCAGCTCCAACCTTCCCGAAGCCTCCGACGCCATGCGCTGCGCTTGCAGACGCAGGAACTCCTGCGTAAGGCGCTGCACGTTCATGGCCGACGCCGAAAGCGTGTCGAGATAAGCCTGCTCGACCGCCTCCCGACGGACGACCTCCAACGTGCGGGCCATTTCGGCGATGCTGCCCATGAGCACCGTATCGTAATCGCGCTGCCGGAACACGATGCTGTGCACGACGGCCTTGTTCTGCCGCGCAGCGGCATCGAGCATGTCCTTGGCAAGTCCCAGATTGCGCTCGCTGGCACGCAGAATCTCCTCCGTGTCGGAGCTCACGCGCCGGAGCTCGAACAACGAGACCAGCCCTGCGAAAAAAAGCAGGACCACGACGCTGAGAAAACTCACCAACACCCGTTTGCGGATTCCTTTCATCTTTCAATGAGAATTTGTAGCAAAGATACGATTAAGCCGAGAGCAATGCAAATTTATTTGCAATTGCCGAGGCGGAGTATTTAAGGCGAAGCCAAAGATACGAAAAGTCGAGCGCAGAAGCAAGCGTTAGCTTGATTATGCCGAGACAAAGTATCTAAGGCGAAGCCAAAGATTACAAACGCTCCGTTTCGCCGTTATCGCGCACGATCTCCCCCGCAAGGTCGTGCATACCGTCCATCGCCCCCAGCCTGACACGACAGATCCGGTTGATAAAGGCCCGCTCGTAAGGCGCTTTGACGCGGATGTAGTTGCCCGTAAAACCGAACATCATCCCGCCGCGCATCGTACTCTCGAAGAGCACTGCCGACTCGGTGCCCTCGGCGCGCCGGCAGAAATCGCCGTGCAGGCGGTCGCACAGCGCTTCGAGCCGTTTCACCCGTTCAGAGGCCACCGACGCCTGCACCTTGCCGGGCAGGTCGACGGCCGGCGTACCGGGCCGCTCCGAGAAGGGGAAAATATGGAGGAACGCCGGAGCGATCCCCGTCAGAAAATCGCAGGTCGTCCGGAAGTCGGCCTCCGTCTCGCCCGGAAAACCGACGATCACGTCGATGCCGATGAACGCATCGGGCATCCGCCGGCGCACGGCGGCGATCCGATCGGCGAAGCGCGCCGTCGTATAGCGTCGGCGCATCAGGCCGAGAATCCGGTCCGAACCGCTCTGCAACGGAATATGGAAGTGATGCTGGAATTTAGTTGACGAGGCACAAAAGTCAATGATTTCGTCCGTTAGCAAGTTAGGTTCTATCGATGAGATTCGATAGCGTTCGATCCCCTCGACCGCGTCGAGCGCCCGCAGAAGATCGATGAACCGCTCGCCGGTCGTCCGGCCGAAATCGCCGGTATTGACGCCCGTGATGACGATCTCGCGCTGACCGGCCTCGGCAATGCGGCGCGCCTCGGCCACCGCCTCGGCGATCGGCAGGTTGCGGCTCGCACCGCGGGCATAGTGGATCGTGCAGTAGGAACAGCAGTAGTCGCATCCGTCCTGCACTTTCAGAAAGGCGCGCGTACGGTCGCCGCCGGAGAAGGCGGCGAAGAAGCGCGTCAACTCGTCGGTCGTGCAGGAAGTGACGATCTGCCGCCCCTTGGCTCCCAGCTCGACCACCCGTCGATATAAATCTCCCTTATCGTTGTTGCTCAACACGATGTCCACCCCGTCGATCGCCGCGATCTCCTGCGGTTTGAGCTGAGCGTAACATCCCGTCACGGCAATGATCGCTTCGGGATTGCGCCGATGCAGCCTGCGGATCAGGTTGCGGCATTTCTTGTCGGCGTGTTCGGTCACCGAACAGCTGTTGATTACGCAGATATCGGCTTCGGCCGTCGGGGCCACGCGCTCGAAGCCCCCTTCGGCAAACTGCCGGGCGAGCGTGGAACTCTCCGAGAAGTTGAGCTTGCAGCCCAACGTATGAAAACTGACGCGTCGTCTCAGCATCTTTACAATTCGTTTTTCCTGCCGGCGAAATTACAAAAAAGCGTGCGAAAGTCGAATAAAAACCGTAAATTTGCGTTCGTTTATCGGCAATTATGGATTTTTTCTACGATATCGCCCGCTACGCCTATCTGCACAACGCGCTCGCGGCCTGCATTCTTTCGGGCATCGCCTGCGGGATCATGGGCACCTACGTCGTCTGTCGCCGCACGGTCTTTCTGGCGGGCGGCATCACCCATGCGTCGTTCGGCGGGCTGGGCATCGCCTTCTATCTGGGACTGAATCCCATTGCCGGAGCGCTCGTCTTCGCCGTTCTCTCGGCGCTCGGCATCGAATGGGCGGGCAACCGCGGCCGCATCCGCGAGGATTCGGCCATCGGCATCATCTGGTCGGTCGGCATGGCGCTCGGCGTACTCTTCATGAGCCTGCGTCCGGGCTACACGTCGGGCGATCTGGCCGGATACCTCTTCGGCAGCATCGTAACGGTCTCGGGCGCCGACGTCGCGGCGCTGGCCGCGCTCACGGCGCTCGTCGTCGCCGGCGCCGCGCTGTGGCTGCGTCCGGTGATGTACGTCGCCTTCGACCGTGAATTCGCCCGCAGCCAGGGCATCGCCACGCAGACCGTCTCCTATCTCATGGCGGCCCTCACGGCCGTCACCATCGTGCTGGCCATCCGCGTCATGGGCATCGTGCTGCTCATCTCGCTGATGACCGTCCCCGCCGTGACGATGAACACGCTCTCGAAATCCTTCCGCACGATCGCCTTCGGCTCCGCCGTGCTCGGCGCACTGGGCGGAGTGGCCGGCCTGGCGGTCAGCTACCAGTGGGAACTGCCCTCGGGCGTGGCCATAATATTTGTCCTCACCGCGTCGCTTATTGTGGCAAAACTATTATCTTTGCGACACGAAAGCGCCAAAACCCGCCGCGGATGAAAACGATTCACAAGCTCGTATTGAAGTCGTATCTGGGACCGATGTTCCTGACCTTCTTCATCGTGATGTTCGTCCTGATGATGAATTTCATCTGGCGGTATATCGACGAGCTGGTGGGCAAGGGGCTCGACGCCGGCGTCATCATCGAGCTGATGAGCTACGCCATGGCCAACATGATTCCCATGGGCCTGCCGCTGGCGATGCTGCTGGCGGCGATCATGACGCTGGGCAACCTGGGCGAAAACTACGAGTTGCTGGCGATGAAGTCGGCGGGCATGTCGCTGCCGAAAATACTCAAACCGCTCATCATCGTGGTGGGCATCATCGCCATCGGCAGTTTCTTCGTGGTGAACAATCTGGTTCCCTATGCCAACAAGAAGATGCTCAGCATCCTCTACGACATCCGCCAGCAGAAACAGGTCATCGAATTCCAAGACGGGCTCTTCTTCAACGGCATCGAGGACATGAGCATCCGCGTCGGCAAACAGGACCCCAAGACCCACCTGCTGCGCGACGTGCTGATCTACGACAACCGCAACATCAACGGCAACATGACCACCACGGTGGCCGACTCGGGCTACATCCGCCTGTCGGACGACAAGAAATACCTGCTCGTCACGCTCTTCAACGGCGAGACCTACGAGCAGACGCGCAACTACCAGTGGTACAGCAAAAGCGCGCTGCGCCATCACATCTTCGAGAAGCAGGACGGCGTCATCCCCATGGAGGGTTTCGGTTTCGAACGCTCGGACGCCAACTTCTCGAACCAGAGCACGACCAAGAACATCGCCCAGCTCGACCGGGCGATCGACTCGCTGGAGCTGACGGTCAATTCGGCCACCACACGCTCCTACGAACCGCTGCTCAGGGAGCAGATCTTCGCCAACGACAACCAGGTGCTGCCCCTGCCCGACAGCGCACGCATCGACAAAAGCGGATTCCGCGACGCCCTCATCGCCGACTCCATCGCACGGCTCGGCCTGCGCGACCGGGACAAGGTGTGGGGCATCGCACGCGCCAACGCCAAGAACTCGCGCGGCCTCTTCTCTTTCGACGAATCGACGGCCAAGGAGGCGCTCAACCAGCTCTACCGCAGCAAGATCGAGTGGCACCGCAAGATTTCGCTTCCGATCTCGATCATGATCTTCTTCCTGATCGGCGCACCGCTGGGCGCCATTATCCGCAAGGGCGGCCTGGGAACGCCGATCGTCATCTCAGTGATCTTCTTCGTCATCTACTACATCATCAGCATCTCGGGCGAAAAGGCTGCGCGCGAAGGCAACTGGGAAGCCTTCTACGGCATGTGGCTCTCGTCGTTCATCCTCGCCCCGATCGCCGTCTACCTCACCTACAAGGCGACCAACGACTCGGTGCTGCTCGACGTCGACTGGTACACCGGACGTATCAAATACTACAAGGAGAAGTGGGGGATCCATACTCCGAAATGGATGTCGGCGCTCGCCGGCAGGTTCAAACGCAAACCCGAAGAGAATAAATAAAATAAAATACGAGTGCAAATTATGGCTAAGAACGCTATTTTCAATACGGTCGAAGAGGCTATCGAGGATTTCCGCGAGGGCCGGATCGTGATCGTCGTCGACGACGAAGACCGCGAAAACGAGGGCGATTTCATCGTCGCCGCCGAGAAAATCACCCCCGAAATCGTCAATTTCATGCTCTCCAACGGCCGCGGCGTGCTCTGCGCACCGCTTTCGGAGTCGCGCTGCGAGGAGTTGGAACTGAACATGATGGAGGAGAACAACACTTCGCTGCTGGGGACTCCCTTCACCGTGACGGTCGATCTGCTGGGGCAGGGTTGCACCACCGGCGTCTCGATCCACGACCGCGCCGCCACGATCCGTGCGCTGGCCGATCCCGCCACCCGTCCGTCGGATCTGGGGCGTCCGGGCCATGTCAATCCGCTGCGTGCCCGCGAGAAGGGGGTGCTGCGCCGGCCGGGACATACCGAAGCGGCCGTCGATCTGGCCCGTCTGGCCGGATTGCAGCCCTGCGGCGCTCTGATCGAGATCATGAACGAGGACGGCTCGATGGCCCGCCTGCCGCAGTTGCTCGAAGTGGCGAAGAAATTCGACCTGAAAATCGTCTCCATCGCCGATCTGATCGCCTACCGTCTGCGCGAAGAGTCGATCATCGAGCGGGGCGTGACGGTCGACATGCCCACCAAGTGGGGGATGTTCCGCCTCACGCCGTTCCGCCAGAAGAGCAACGGGCTGGAGCACGTCGCCCTGACCAAGGGCGAGTGGACGGAAGAGGAGCCCGTGCTGATCCGTATGCACTCGTCGTGCGTCACGGGCGACATTTTCGGCTCCTACCGCTGCGACTGCGGCGAACAGCTCCACGAAGCCATGAGCATGATCGAGCGCGAAGGCAAAGGCGCGATCGTCTACCTCAACCAGGAGGGGCGCGGCATCGGCCTGTGCAACAAGATCAAAGCCTACCAGTTGCAGGACGAGGGGCTCGACACGGCCGAAGCCAACCTGCGGCTGGGATTCCGCGTCGACGAACGCGATTACGGCGTCGGGGCCAGCATCATCCGCGAGCTGGGGATCAAACACATGCGCCTGATGACCAACAACCCGCTCAAACGCGCCGGACTGGAAGGCTACGGGCTGCACATTGACGAGATCGTGCCGATCGTCATCGCGCCCAACAAGTACAACGAGCACTACCTCGAAACCAAGGAGGTGCGCATGGGGCATACGCTCGGCCTGTTCAAAAAGAAGTAAGCCGATGCGCCTGCACCACCTCGCACTCTGGAGCCGGAGGATCGAACTCCTGCGGGATTTCTACACGACCTATTTCGACGGCCGTGCGGGCGAAAAGTACGAGAACCCCGCCAAGGGTTTCGAGTCCTATTTCGTCACCTTCGCCGACGGCGTATCGCTGGAACTGATGCGCCGCACCGACGTCACGGCGCCCGACGCCGCACAGCATCTGGGGCTTGCGCACTTCGCCTTCGGCTGCGAGAGCCGCGCCGAGGTCGACCGGCTCACCGAACGGCTGCGCGCCGACGGCCATCCCGTGCTGAGCGAACCCCGCACCACGGGCGACGGCTACTACGAAAGTGCGGTCGGCGACCCCGACGGCAACCTTGTCGAACTCGTATACAAAGCATGACATGATGAATCCGAAAACGCTGCGCATCGTCTTCATGGGTACGCCCGAATTCGCCGTCCCGTCGCTCCGGCGGCTCGTCGCCGAAGGGTACAACGTCGTCGGGGCGGTCACCGTCCCCGACAAACCGGCCGGCCGCGGCCGGCACCTGCGCGAAAGCGACGTGAAGATCGCCGCCCGCGAACTGGGAGTGCCCGTATTGCAGCCCGAAAAGTTCCGCGATCCGGCATTTCTGGATGCCTTGCAGGCGTTGCAGCCCGATCTGGGAATCGTCATCGCCTTCAAGATGCTGCCCGAAGTCGTCTGGGCGATGCCCCGTCTGGGAACCTTCAACCTGCACGCCTCGCTGCTTCCCGAATACCGGGGGGCGGCCCCGATCAACTGGGCCATCATCAACGGCGAACGCGAAACGGGTATCACGACATTCCTGCTCAACCACGAAATCGACAAGGGGGCGATCCTCGCGCAGGAGCGTGTCGCCATCGCGCCGGAGGACAACGTGGGAACGCTCTACGAACGGCTGATGCTGCTCGGCGCCGAACTGGTCACCGCGACCGTCGACCGCATCGCAGCGGGGGACTGCACTCCAGTGGAGCAGATGCACTTCGACGAAAGCCGCCTGCACCCCGCACCGAAGATCTTCAAGGAGGACTGCCGCATCGACTGGCGGCAGTCGGGCGAGCGCATCGTGAACCTCGTGCGGGGACTGTCGCCCTATCCGGCTGCATGGACGCCGATATTCAAGAAAGGGGAGCCGAGCGATACGGCCAAAATCTTCGCCGTGCATTTCGAACCGGGCGGGGTAGTGCAGCGGCCCGGCACCGTCGAGACCGACAAGCGCACCTACCTCGCGGTCGCCTGCGCCGACGGCCGCATCGTCGTCGACGAATTGCAGATCGCCGGCAAACGCCGGATGTCGGCGCGCGACCTGCTGCCGGGTATGCGCGACCTCGCGGATTACTCCTTCGGAGAAGAGGCAGCCGAAGCCTGACGCCAGCGGCGGTAACGGTCTACGGGCCATACCGCCGCAATACCGACCACGGCACCGACCGTCGCCTCCGAGAAGCGCAGCAGTCCGTTGGCCAATGGCGACAGGTCGGGGGAACGTTCCGAGACGATCAGTACGATGATAAGTGTGATCGTAGCCATTTTGCCGTTGTCCGGCACCTTGAACATCATGCAAATCACCTCTTCCAATACGACGGCGACGACCATTCCTGCCGGCGAAAAGCGGAAATTCACCAGATAGACATAGGCCACGACCGCACCGATGAAGGTGCCCAGCACCCGCAGCCACCCCTGCTGAACGGCGTGGCGGATATCGGGTTGCTGTTGCACGACGATCGCCGAGACACAGGCCAGCATCGCCCCCGTCAGGCTCGACGCTTCATGGAAATGCGACGTAATCGCAAAACCGAGCAGGTAGGCGAGCGTGACGGCGACGGCTTTCGCAATCACTTCGAGCGGCTGCACGCGGCGCAGTATCTCCCACGGTGTAATCATCTCTCCCGTCCCCACGGCAAGAAACGCACCGGAAAATTCCTGTCCGTCCCGAAATCCGCTCCGAATCCCGAAAACCCGCCGCTCACCGTGTCCGGTACCGAATGCCGATCGCTGAAAAAACTGCCGAAAACGAACCTTTTCATTAAACTGAGTGTAGAGACCAACGCAGTTCGAACTATACCGAGGCGGGAAAAGGTGCACGAATGTGCACCTTTTCATTAAGCCGAGCGCAGAGACCAACGCAGTTCGGGCCATGTCCGCCCTCGCGGATTGCACCTTCGGAACCTGACGCCGACCGGCGACAAACACTGAAAATCCCTGTCGCAGTCCGACAGCCGCCACCAGAAGATATTACCGAAAAAGCCGCGCCTGCTCAATTTCTGAGCAGGCGCGGCTTAACACTTATCGCCTGAAATCTTTGTAAATGGTACAATATCTCGGATTCAAACTATCGTAAGCAACGATACAGGAATCCCCCGCCCGAGGCGGTTTCATGGAAAAGGTTTCACTCCGAGGCCGATAACGAACTCCCCTTTTATAAATTTTTCCGTCATGCTTAAATATTAACGACACACTGGGACCGCCATGAGGTCTTCCTGCTATTTTCTCAATATAGGCAGTGGTATATTTTGCATGTTCTCGAAGAGATCGGTCAATATCTGGACCTTTGATAAAAAAGACCCATATGGCAAATATAGTAATTGCACATCCCACTATTATCGCCGCTGTATTCATTATTTTAGCTTGAATTCGCTCTATTTCTTTTTTCTCCGATTCAGCCATTTTCATAGTCGCAGTTTGTTATACCATCGAACCATTATATGCAGGGAAGTTACGAAAACTCCGCAATATTTCCAACCGCTCAGGATATTCGTCGTCAATATCGTAACGGCCTCCCAACCTCCGAAGCATCGTAAAAAGACGAACGCAGCAAGCCGACGGGCTTGCTGCGTTTCGTCTTTTTCTGACAGGGGAGGGCTTACTCCTCGACCGGCTCGAACTGGTCTTTGCCGACACCGCACAAAGGGCACACCCAATCTTCGGGAATATCCTCGAACGCCGTTCCTGCGGCAATACCTCCGTCCGGGTCACCCACGGCAGGATCGTAAATCCATTCGCAGACCGTGCAACGATACTTTTTCATACGCTTATTCTTTTGAATTCGATTTGTTTCGAACAAATGTAACATCATTTTTCGGAAAAACCAAATCGGAAATCCCGATACCGCCATCAGCAGAAACAATCGCCGTACCAAACCGCCCAAACAGGAGACCTCTTTCCGCCGATGAGGCGCGTCCCTTCACGACGACCGCCCGTTCCCCGCACTCCCGCACACCGACGCTCCGAAAGTCCGCTTCCGCCATCGTCCCCGGACAATCGCCGTCCGCTGTCCGAGCGACCGCATCCGTCCGATAAAACCCGCATACTATTCATCGGCGAAATAGCGGACAAAAGGCTATCGAAAATATTCGTCGAAATATTTCCCCCCCCCGAAAAAATTTTCCTACATTTGTCCGCCCTCTCTCCGACAACGTACGAACCAAGAAGACCCGAACCATGCACAGATTCCGCCTCATCCTACTGCCTCTATGCCTCTTTGCGACGGCAACGGCAATCGGTCAGCCCGTCACCGGCCGCATCGTCGACGAGCGGCAGCAACCCGTCGCAGGGGTCGCGGTCGTCATGCAGACGCCCGACTCGGTCTATGTCGACGCCGTGGCGAGCGACCTCGAAGGGCGGTTCGCCATCGCATCCGGCGTCCGTCCCTACCGACTGCTGTTCCAGCATCTCAGCTACGACCCGCTGACGGTGGAGCGTTCGGGCGACGACGCCGGCACCGTTACGCTGACCGAAGCGACGAACCTCGTGGACGAAGTGGTCGTCCGGGGCGAACGCCCGCTGGTGAAAGTCGAGCAGGGGCGCCTGAGCTACGACCTCCAAGTCGCCGCACAGGGCAAAATCGCCGCCAACGCCTACGAAGCCCTCACCAAACTGCCCGGCGTGAGCGAACGCGACGGGGCGCTCACGCTCGCCGGCGCCGCCGGTGTGACGGTCATCCTCAACGGAAAACCCTCGACGATGACGGCCGAACAGCTCGCCGCACTGCTCAAATCGACCCCGGTCGAGCAGGTGGAGAAGGTCGAGGTGCTCTACGCCGCACCGCCGCAGTACCACATTCGCGGCGCGGCGATCAACGTCGTGCTTCGCCGCCGTTTCGGCCGCTCGTTCTCCGGCCAGGTCAACGGCACCTACGAGGGCGGCTACTACCACTCGTGGGGAACGGGAGCGAGCGCCGTCTATTCGACGCCGACACTCTCGGTCGACGCGCTCTACCGCGTCGGCGAAGCCCGTTCGATGCGCAAACTGCCGCTGACCTCGCAGCACACGGTCGGCAGCGACACGTTCGACATCCGGCAGGAGCAGCGCCTTGCCGACGACAACCTCACGCACAACCTCCGCACGGGGCTTTCGTGGAAAACCTCCGAAAAAAGCCATATCGACCTGGCCTACACCGCATCGTTCACCCCGTCGGGCAAAGGCGACATCTCGGCCACGGGCAACTACGTCGCAAGCGACTCGCATATCCGCGACGACGCGGCGATGCACAACCTCGCGCTCTCCGCCTCCACGGGTTTCGGAATGCAGATCGGGGCCGACTACACGCATTACAACACCACCAGCCGGCAGGAGATGTCGCTCCTGCCGGCCGACGGCGCACCTTCGTCGTTCCGCACCGACGCCGGACAGTGCATCGACCGCCTCTCGCTCTCGCTCGACCAGAGCCACGACCTCGGCCGGCAGTGGACGCTCGACTACGGCGCCCGCTTCGTCTATGTCCGCGACAACGATTACCAGTATTATACGTCGGAAGAGGCGATGAGCGACCGCGACACCGACCTGCGGCTCGACGAATACACCTACGACCTTTATGCGGGTACGAGCCGGAACTTCGCATCGGGCGTCTCGTTCTCGGCCTCGCTCACAGGCGAATACTATCGCCGCAACGGCTACGACCGCTGGGCGTTCTTCCCGCAGGCCTCGCTGAGCTGGATAGCGTCGGCCGACCATATCCTGCAAGCGGAGTTCTCCTCGGACAAAAGCTATCCTTCGTTCTGGGACATGTCGGGCGCCGTCACCTACCTCGACGGCTATGCCGAGGTTCACGGTACACCCGGCCTGCGTCCCTCGTCCAATTACGGTCTCACGCTGACCTACGTCCTCAAACAGAAATACATTTTCCAGCTCTTCGGCAACCACCGCGTCGACGCCTTCACCCAGTCGGCCTATCTCTCTCCCGACCGTCCGGCGCTCATCTACCAGACGTTGAACTGGGACTATATGTCCTCCTTCGGGGCGCTGGCCGTCGTGCCGCTGCGTATCGGCGAACGGTTCACGTCGCGCATCACGCTTTCCGGATTCGATTACCTGCTGCGCAACCGCGATTTCTACGGCATGGACTACAAACGTTCGAAATGGGTGGGATACGCCGCTCTGGACAATACGCTGCGCCTCTCGCGCAAACCCGATCTGGCGTTCGAGTTCGGAGGGTACTATCAGTCCGAAGCGATCCAGTGCACCTACGACATCGGCGCTTCGTGGCGCCTTGACGCAGGGGTGAAATGGACGTTCGCCGCCGGCAAGGCCGAGCTGAGCGTCAAGGGCAACGACCTGTTCGACAGCATGACGCCCGTCTCGAAGGTCGATTTCGGCGAACAGCGTCTGCACATGGGCAACGACTTCCACACACGCAACGTGACGGTCAACTTCGTCTACCGCTTCGGCGGCTACAAGGACAGGGAGCGCAAGAAGGTCGACACCTCGCGATTCGGGCACTGAACTTCGGCGGACGGTTGCGGACTGCCGTTTCCGGCCACGACCGAAGAACGCACCACGACAAAGTAACGATTGCAAACATCCTCCGCCAAAACGACGTCCGGCCGCTCCTTATCGGAGCGGCCGGACGCATTCCATAGAGGATTCGTCAGCGTACCTGCCGGATGATTTCGGCACCGTGGCGGATCGCCTTCTCGTTCTCGGGCAGCATCTTCCATGCCCGCTCGGGCAGCGACTTTTTCAGACCGAGCGCCACGTTTTCGAGCGTCACCACGGGACATACTTTCAGGTATCCGCCCAGAATCATCGTGTTGAACAACTTCGAATTCCCCAGCTTGGCCGACTCCTCGGCCGCGTTGATCGTATAGATACGGATGTCGGTGCGGGTAGGGTGGTGCGTGATGCCGTTCGTGTCGTAGATCAGCGTACCGCCCGGGCGCACCTTCGCCTCGAACTTGTCCATCGACTGCTGGTTGAGGATAATGGCCGTATCGTACTGGTAGGCGATCGGCGACGAAATCTTCCGATCCGAGAGGATGACCGTCACGTTGGCCGTACCTCCGCGCATCTCCGGCCCGTAGGAGGGCATCCACGTCACCTCGAAATCCTGCATCACGCCGGAGTAAGCGAGAATCTTTCCCATCGAGAGGACGCCCTGTCCTCCGAATCCTGCAATAATTAACGTCTCTTTCATACCCTTGGATCTTACTCGTTAGACTTGATGTCGCCCAACGGATAGTAGGGCAGCATGTTCTGCGCGAGCCACTCGTTGGCCGCCACGGGCGACATCTTCCAGCCGCTGTTGCACGTCGAAACGACCTCCACGAGCGAGAACCCCTTGCCTGCCATGGCCGTCTCGAACGCCTTGCGCAGAGCTCGCTTGCATTTGCGGACGTTGGCCGGCGTGTGGACGCTCTGGCGCGTGATGTAGGCCGTACCGTCGAGGTGCGCCATCATCTCGGCGATCTTGTAGGGGTAGCCGTTCAGCCGCGGGTCGCGGCCGTAGGGCGTCGTCGCGGTTTTCATGCCCAACAGCGTCGTGGGGGCCATCTGCCCGCCCGTCATGCCGTAGATGGCATTGTTGATGTAGACCGCCACCACGTTCTCGCCGCGTGCGGCGGCATGGATCGTCTCGGCCGTACCGATCGCCGAAAGGTCGCCGTCGCCCTGGTAGGTGAAGACCATGTTCTCGGGATGCAGCCGCTTGACGGCCGACGCGATGGCCAGCGCACGGCCGTGCGCCGCCTCGATCCAGTCGATGTCGATATAATTGTATGCGAAAACGGCGCAGCCCACGGGCGAAACGCCGATCGTGCGGTCGGCCATGCCCATCTCCCCGATCACCTCGGCCACCAGCTTGTGCACCGTGCCGTGGCTGCAACCCGGGCAGTAGTGCATCACGTTGTCGGTCAGCAACGGCGACTTGCCGTAGACCAAATTCTCCTGCTTTATTTCAACTTCCGCCATTGTCTTACGCTTTAATCAGTTTCTCTTTCAACGCCGCGAGCACCTCGTCCGGCGAATAGATCATACCGCCCTGACGGCCGTAGTGCTCGACGGGTACGGCGCCGTTCACGGCCAGCCGTACGTCCTCGACCATCTGGCCGGCGTTCAGCTCGACACTCAGGAACCCCTTCACCCGTGCGGCCAGTTCGGCGATCGGACGGGTCGGGAAAGGGTAGAGGGTGATCGGACGCAGCATTCCCAGCCGAATCCCTTCGGCGCGCGCCATTTCGACCGTCGCCGAGCAGATGCGGGCCGACGAGCCGAAGGCCACGATCACGTAGTCGGCATCGTCGCACGCAAGGGCTTCGTACCGCACCTCGTTCTCCTCCATGGCCTTGTACTTGGCCTGCAAGCGCAGGTTGATCTTCTCCATCGCTTCGGACTGCAATTCGAGCGACGTGACGACGTTGCGCGGACGGTCGGCGGGCTTGCCGTAGGTCGCCCAGTCGCGGCACTCGGCAGCGATCTCCTCGTTCGTCTTGCGCGGGCGCTGGGGTGCGAGCACCACCTTCTCCATCATCTGACCGATCGCCCCGTCGGCCAGAATCATCGCCGGATTACGGTACTTGAAAGCCAAGTCGAAGCCCAGCGCCACGAAATCGTGCATCTCCTGCACCGACGCGGGCGCCAGCACGATCAACCGGTAATCGCCGTGGCCGCCGCCCTTGCAGGCCTGGAAATAGTCGCCCTGCGAGGGCTGGATCGTACCCAGACCCGGGCCGCCGCGCTGACAGTTGACGATCAGGCACGGCAGTTCGGCGCCCGCGATATAGCTCAGCCCTTCGGCCATGAGCGAGATGCCGGGCGACGACGACGAGGTCATCACCCGCTTGCCGGTGGCCGCACCGCCGTAGACCATGTTGATCGACGAGATTTCGCTCTCGGCCTGCAAGACGACCATGCCCGTCGTCTCCCACGGTTTGAGTTCCATCAGGGTCTCCATCACCTCCGACTGGGGCGTGATCGGGTAACCGAAATAAGCGTCGCAACCGTAGCGAATCGCCGCATGGGCGATCACCTCGTTGCCTTTCATCAGTTTTATCTCTTTCTCTGCCATGTCTATTCGAATTTTTGCCGGTATACCGTAATACAACTGTCCGGACAGATGATCGCACACGAAGCGCAGCCCGTACAGGCGTCGGGGTGCGCCATCATGCACATGCGATACCCCTTGTTGTTGACTTCGACCGAAAGGGCCAGCACGTCGCACGGACACGATGCCACGCAGACGCCGCAACCCTTACAGCGTTCTTTATCAACGACAATCGTTCCTTTTATCTTTGCCATAATGCCGTTTTGAGTTAAGTTTCTTACAAATGTAGCAAAAAATCGCCCTCTTTGTTCCGATTCTCCGAAAAAATCGCGTCCTGCCCGTCGAACGGCAACCGCCCCGCATCCGCCGGAAGAGGCGGAGGGCAGCAACGGATATTCCGCAAAAAATACTATCTTTGCAATCGTTTTCAGCGACATAGGAAGCCATGAATCCGACACCATACCGACATGCGGCAGACCGGATCGTCTCCCGAATCGCCGTTCCCGTCCTGCGGGAACCGGTCTTCTTTTGCTTCATGCTGCTGACCTTCGTATGGCCCCAGCTGACGAGCGACCTGTTCCGCATCGAAGCGACGCATTGGGAGATACTCGGACTCTACATCGCCTATGCCTATGCGGCGACGCTGCCGCTCGGCATACTCGGCGGCAAAGCCCCCCGCCGGGACCAAACGGGAGGGCCGGCATG
>OBVY01000666.1_pt1 | contig 30865 bp, 32 predicted proteins | sample 1538051 | NCBI WGS metagenome assembly OBVY01 (sample SAMEA2580017, study PRJEB22360) | human gut metagenome | biome: human gut; feature: human-associated habitat; material: faeces | place: Denmark | collected 2008/2010 | reverse complement strand
ATTTTTGCCTGAAATCATCAATTTGCTATTGACTTTTTATTTGCAGGCTCGGTAATTGAATTGCCGAGGATTCCCGCTTATTATCCTAAATTAACTATGGCATACCATTGATAAACATATGCCATGCCTGTCATTTTTCGCACTAAGTTTCCATCCGTGCATTTCAACGATTTCTTTTGAGAGGGCAAGCCCTATTCCGCTGTTTCCGTTTTGTCCCGTATGAAAACGTTCAAACATATGGGAAAAATCCTCTGTGCTAAGTTCTCCTCCATCGTTCCAGATGGAAAGGACTTGATTTTTCCACGATATTTCGATTTGACTACACGCATATTTTACGGAATTAGTTATCAGGTTAGCAACAGCGTGTTCCAGCTTCTCCGGGTCTCCGTTGACATATCCTTCGTCCAGTTCTAACGATACTGAAAGGTTTCGCCTGTTCACAATTCCTTCAAGCGGCATCAAAATATCTTGAACCAGTGATGCCATTTCTATTGGTTCACACTTTAATGGTTCCGTACCGCTTTCCATTTTTGATAAATACAGGATATCCTCAATAAGTTTACTCATACGCTCCGTCTGAGACACTATCATTCTGCCCGCTTGAGAATAATCGGTAATGACTCCCATTTCAATCTCCTCCGCATATCCGCAAATTGCCATAAGCGGGGTTTTTAATTCGTGAGATGTATTTTCAAAAAAGGTCTTCTGAGCTTTGTCATTTTGTTCAAGTTTTTTCCCGAGAAAATATCCAATAGCAGCACCGAGAGCGGCAATGACAAAAGCATCCAGCAAAACACCAAAACTGATTTCTTTTACGAGTTCTGGTTCGCCGGTAACATCCACATAAGCAAGTAATCTCTCATTGCTGTCTTCGTAATACTCTGTTCTGGCTTTCATATAATAAGTTGCTTCGTTAATTTTTGCCCTTTGCATTTCATCAGACGGGTGTGTTTCATACCAGTCAATAAGTTTCTTCTCTTTGGGTGTCAGAATCTGATATATGTCATCCCTGTTTTCTGAATCTGCCCCCATATATACAAGTGAGGCATAATATAAAGAGCCCGTATCATTTTCAGATTCGTAATTCAAATATTCGTCTGAATTCAAAGTAAAAACGTTTTTAATTGCATTCTCAGCTCTCAGCTCTATTTTTTTATTAAAAACTATGTTCAGAATCAGCAGGCTCAAAAGCATGGCTGCCATAACGGCGGAACCTGTAAGTGTGGCAATTTTATAACGTGTCTTATTCATTACAATCCTCCAGTTTATAGCCATAGCCCCAGACAGCACTAATGCGAACTTTGCTGCCTGCTGTCTTCATTTTCTGCCTGACTCTTCTTACTGTCTCATCGACAACTCTGGTTTCTATCTCCGTAGAATCTATTCCCCATACTTTGTCGAGAATTTCATTCCGGGGGATTGCCGTTCCACCATGTTCCATAAGACATCCCAGAAGCGAAAATTCTGTCATAGTCAGACCAATATCATGCTCTTTCACAATGGCATTATGCTTCTCCCATGAAAAACACACATCACCAAAGGAAATATCTGCCTTTACCGGTATATTCATTTCAACTCTTCGGAACAACGCATTTACCCGGACAACAAGAAGTGACGGCGAAAATGGCTTAATCAGATAGTCATCCCCTCCATACATAAATCCCTTCATATGGTCAGACTCTGAATCCTTTGCCGTCAAAATAATAATAGGAACTGATGATATTGTCCTTAACTTTTTACATATGGAAAGACCGTCTGAACCCGGCATCATAATATCAAGAATAACAAGATCACAGGGCTTCTCCTGAAAAACAGAAAAGAGTGTATCACCATTCTTGTATGCTGTTACCTCATATCCGGCATTGGATAAAAATTCTGTGAGTATTTCTCGTATATCCTGTTCATCATCTGCCAAATAGATTTTTTTTGCCATATCTTTAATCCCACATGAGGGGAGTCCCTCAGAAATTCCGTGAGATTCCCCATATTATATCTTTCAAAATCAGTATGTCTGTATTTTAGTTCCACCTGCTTTCGCTTCAAGAGCGATTGCCTGTGCCTCCAAAGCATCAATCTCATCTGAATACTTCGCATAGCGAGAAGCAAATTCCTCGTCAGAGAGGTTATCAGAGCCGTTATAAATATTGTCATAGATTGCATCAATTTTATTGTAAATACTGTTAAGCTGATTGACTTCATCTTCGCTCAAATTTCCATAGCATCCCTCATACCAACCCGCTTTCTTTTCAAGCGTTTCAATCTGTGCGTTCAGTGATGTAATCTCGTCATCATACTTTGCATAGCGGGCTTCGATCTCATCGTCTGAAAGATCATCGTCCGTCCACACTTCCGCATCAATTTCTTCGATTCTTTCATATGCTTTCTGAAGCTGTTCTGCTTCCTCTGCGGTGAGTTTGCCTGTATCGTACAGAGCATTATACCCATCCTCGGAATATTCATATTCCTCGTTGTCGATCCACCCGGCTTTTTTATCAAGCTCCTCAAGGCGATCCATGAGGGTATCGGTTTCATCCTGATACTGATCGTATCTGGCATAGATATCTTCATCAGAAAGACCATCTGCATCTTTCATTACCTCTTTGTCGATAGCGTCAAGTCGGTCATAAATGGAGTTAAACTCTTCAATCTCCTTCTGAGTGAGAGAACCATAATCTACATTTGTTTGTGTTACCTCTGATGTAGTCACTGTCTCCTTCTGGGCAGCCATGGCAGGAATACCTGCGGATGTAGTCATTGCTGCTGCAAGTGCTATTACCATTCCTCTTTTGAATAATCTGTTCATCATTTTAGTACCTCCTGATTTTTTATTTACCGGTTGTTCGGTATGGCTAAAGTATAGCTCAGGCAAATGTAAAAATATCCTTAGAACAGTCATGAAAATGTCAAGAAAGTGTAACAGCACAAGATTTCCTATAAACCATATTTACTCTCGCCTCTTAAGGGTTACAATCTTTTTTCAAATACCCAAAATTTTTCTAAATCTGCAATTCCGATTTACCTTCACCTTATTATACCATAGTGCTTTCTAAAGTGCTATTCTAATATATACAAAAGTGTAAAAGAGCGATCTCTTCGTTACTGTTCACTCCGTTCACAGTAACGTAGCCAAAATTCATTCCAGATTGCCTGCGGCAATGGAATTTTGGCTTGTATGTCTCGGGATTTTGGCATATTCATGCCAAAACACCTCGCGGGACAGTGGCATGTGAACAGTAACGCGATCTCTTCTCTCACACTCACACATATACCATGTTTTTCAATATAATCTCTTCTGCACTAACTTTTATATTATTCATTAACCCAACCCACTTCATCTGATCCTGTACCTTTAATTCTTCAGTTACACCCTTTTTTTCTGCCATCTGTTTCATAAGCATTTCCACCTGTTCTCTGGCTTCCTGATCTGTCTGGTTTAGATGTTCATTCAGTTTTCCAGTCAATAACAGATACTGATACCTTGCTGATCTGTGTTCTTTTAAGAACTGCTTTCGTAACATTCCATATTTTCCATATGTCGGTTCTTCTTCGTTCAAAACCAGATCCGGCAAATAGTAATCTCCATGCAACGTATAACTCATTCCGTTTTTCTCATACTCTGCAATGTTGCACCCTTAATTTATTCCGGCTTAACTTTATCTAAATCCCAATACCAGGAATTACCGATTCGTCTTGCCTTAATTCCAAGTTCCTTTTTTGCATTTTCCAGTGTTCTTTTAGAAATATTCAACTCTTCTGCCTTATCAAAGATTTCACTGCTTTGCACAGAAGTTGACATTTCTGCCAGTTCCCTCAGCATCTTTTTTGCCTGTTCCATTTTATTTACCTTTGGGGCAATTCCACCCTGCGGTGATTTCATAGTCACCTATCCACTCAAATCCTGTTTCTGTCACGCGAAATGCTTTGGAATGTCCAAATGCAGCCAGATTATTTTTAATCTGAACCACTGCTCTTAAATCCGATTCTCCCTCTATTCTTCCTACCAGTAATACGCTTCTGGCTACCGCAAAAAAGTCAATCGAACCCATTCCTCTATGTGCAGCTTTATTTCCCCCAGTTTTATTCATGTGTCCGATTAATAAAATTGCACATTTATACTTTTCTGCCAGCAAGCTCAATCTTTTTGTCATATCCCTTGCTTCATTTGCCCGGTTCATATCCATTGTTCCTCCAAGGTATGCCTGAATCGGATCTAAAATAAGCACTCTCGCACCAGTCTGTTTGATAGCAGATTCCAGTCTCTCATCAATCATGAATCCAATGAACTCTGGTATGAACTGGATATAAATAATAAACTTCCCGGTGATATAGAAACAGAAACACAGAAATGGTATGCCGGACTTCGCTTTTATGGAAATAATCCGGAACATTCTTTAAACGCAGATATGTGTAAGAAAGAGAATCCACTGGAAAGGAGGGCTAAGCCAATGAGTATTGTGGACTTTATTGCAGTCGTGAGCTTCGGCATCACCTGCTTTTGTGCCGGATACACATTCGGCAAAGATAATAACAAGACACAAAAATAACCGCCCCAGCCTCGCAAACTGAACGGTTATTTTTAATCAATTAAGTATGTGGACTAACCGTCTATCGGTAGCACTCTTTTTCTATAATCATATTAGCACGCATGTGTGAAAATGTCAAAAATTTTCTTCATTCTCTTGGTTATTAATCTCCTTGATCAACTGTACTGCCTTCTCTGCATCATCGGTTTTCACAAATATATCCACACCATATATTCCAAATCCTGGTGCCCCATGCATTGCAACATTCGCACCTGCTTCCTGAGAAAAAGCTGCTATTCCATTTTGCTTTAACATTTCTACAAGTTGTTCTGTCTCTACTATATTCTGTGCATTATAAATTTTTGTCCATTCTGCCTTAGATAGGGAAGTTTCCTTTTTCTCCTGAACATTTGACGAATTCTGGTTTCTTTTTCGATTAATAAATGCCAAGAGCCTAAGAATAATAAATGCCACAATAATAATACCAATCAGAAATCCCAATGCTAATCGTGTTACCTGTGTTTCTGTAGCTCCCATTCTAAATAAACATATGCCATAGATGACGGTAAAAATTCCTGCAAATATCACACTGGTGAAAAAATCTCTCCATATAGTAGCACTTTTTGGCAAACATTTATCCCATATTCCATTGTACACCATAATAGAGGCGTACAGGATTCCTCCTACCAAAGCAGTTGCTGTCTCTCCTAAAACCAAGCGAATATCCACAGTTAATAACATCTGAATAATAATCGCTAACACGCTAATCACAAACATTGATGCAAATGCAAGATTTCCAGCCTTTAATGCTTTTTGTTTCACCCATCCTTCATACACCACAACTTTGTCCAGTGTTTCTTTCATCTCTTTATTCATAGTCTGGCTCCTTTCTCCATCCAGGAGCTCTCTCATCTCAACATCGTAATATTCAGCAAGTTGAACAAGTATACTGAGATCTGGCATATTTATTCCTGTTTCCCATCTGGAAACTGTTCTTGCAGATACCTCAAACTTCTCGGCAAGCTGCTCTTGCGTAAGATTCTTTTCTTTACGACATTGCTTTAAAAAAGCTCCAATCTTTTTTGTGTCCATGTCTCTACCTCTCTTCCACTTACAGCTTACCAATATGTATCAAAATTGCCACGACATAAAACGAGAATCCGCTAATTTTCAACCGGACATCGTATGTCTAAAACAAATAAACGGTATTTTCACCCCAAAAGCATTCTATTCCTCTATAAATTAACCTTCTCTTTTATGTCTATCCATAAGTAGCAGAATAAACATAACAAACCATATCACCCATGCAATTAAACAACCGATTCCTATATGCCAAATATCTATAATCATTCCAGCAATAAAAGGAATTGACATAAACATCATTCTCTTCCCATATGCCTTACACATAGCATTTTCATCATATTTTTTTCGTTCTTCTGCTGATTTCATATTATAACCAGACAAGAATTTGGATGCTTGTCCTTTTGACCTATAAAACCATATTCCAAATAAAAGCATAATCACTGCCATTGCAAAGTCAAAAATAATATAGAACATATAATGCTTCCTTTCAGTCGATTCCACAAACTTGAAGTTATTGATCTTCTGAATCCAATCCAAGTTCTTTCAACTCTTTTTCGTTTTGGATATCTTCATCAGCTTTCTTTCCAGTGATAGCACTGTAGGCTTCTTTGATTCCATTCTTCACTGCCCATTTGATAACGAAATACAGTGCAATCAAAATAACAATTGCGGTTCCACCGCTTATACCTAATTCATTCCACATAATTCAATCCTCCAACTTCCGATTTTCATTTCCGCCAATTGGAAATTAGCTATTTTTTCATTCCTTGCTTTGTAAAATGTTTATGCAACAAAAATTCTGTCGGAATAATTGTAAGCACCATAATTCCTAATTGTAAAAACACCAAATAAACAGAAATCATTTCAAAGTTTGTATCATCTTTCGTTAAAATCAAAATAAAAATCGATAGTATCACCAGGATGATTCCTAAAACAAAGTTTATCCAGCCCCAACACCTGTGTGCATATCTCCATGTTTCATCATTCATCCTTGACATAGTAGTTCGATATCCCGAACTCCCCTGCCGATCTTTAGGAGGCTTATCTTTCCACGTATATCCCAATATAATCATAGATAACGGTACTAAAAGTGAACACGCAGATAAAAATATAAACATTACAGAGATCTCCTCTCAACTTCTGATTAATTTGCTCTAAAGACTAAAGTTGTCATCAAATAAACCCTACCCATATTCCAACCGCTATAAGTATCATGCCTAGTATTCTTCCAATAAATCTCGCCTTTTTATTTCCAAATAAAGCAGTTGTTTCTGAAGTAGTAAATGGAAGCAAAACAACAGTGACCCCCATTACTATAATTCCACTTCCAATCATGCAATTGCGGCTTGACACAACACCATAAAACATAGCTAAAAACCCTAAAATAATGCCCGAAATGAAATACTTAATTTTATGTCTATCTTTTTCAATTATCTTTCTATAGCTGTTTTCGCACTCACTGCTACAAAATTCCAAATTACTATCTAATTCTTTGCCACAATATCTACATTTTTTCATAGTAACTTCCTCGATAATTTTCAAAATTTTATCCAAAAGCTCTCGATTTGTCTTTACTTTATTCTACCATAGTTCATTTTAAAATACTATTCCAATACACACAAAACAGAAAAAAGCAATCCTTTTCGACCGCCTATTTCCACCTGCTTTCTGGCTTCCTGATCAATCTGATTCAGGTGTTCCGTCAGCTTTCCAGTCAATAGCAAGTATTGATATTTTGCTGATCTGTGTTCCTTCAGGAACTGTTTTCGCAACATTCCATATTTTCCATATATCGGTTCTTCTTCATTCAACAGCAAAGATTTCATCAAATATCCATATTTTAATATAGAATTATTTTTCATAATTTTTATGTTTCCAGGCAACAAAAAAACCCCGGAAACCTTACGGTTCCGGGGTATCTTACGTTTGGACACAATGTACCTTGCGGTACTCAATATATATAATTTAAGATGTTATGCTAAAATTATTCGATAACTGTAGCAACACGTCCTGATCCAACAGTACGTCCACCTTCACGGTATCAGACCGGTGTATTGCGGTGTGCAAATGGTGATTTTTCGTGTGATTTGTGTGGGAAAATCCGGATTTTCCGTTGTGTCCGTGTGGTTTTGGGAAATTTTGTTATCATGGTGTTATCACTGCATTTTTTATCAACAAATTTTTTACTTCCTGATATAAATCGTATAAGTGCAGTAAAGACATATCTAAAATAGGTTCAAACATAAATGAATTTAAATGGATATTCTCTGGTGTCAACATAGCAACTTGCTCCAGAATTTCCATTGCATTATCATTTATATTTTTTTTATATTCTTTATACAGCCAAGCACTCTGATTCCTTTTTTGGTATATATCGTTTATAATAGCTGTTCCATTTGTTACTTTACTAGATATTTTTTGAATCATATATTCATCAGATTTGAGTCTGATTGCCATAGATAATATAAGCTTGCTTTCTATCTCCAGTTTTTCAACAGGCACAATTGCATCTGCTTCTTTGATAATAATATCATATATATGATCCGTTTCTCTATTTTTAGCGAAATTTACATTTGAACTTTTACACCAATATTGATTATATATTTTTTCAATCTCGCCTAGTTCAATAGTTGTTGTATCCGGTTTATAATGTAACAGACTTGTCAGTTTAAGATATTCTGGATTCGAATCTCCCTCCGTATACTCTATTAAATTTCTAACAAATGGTATCGATGCAACAACTATATTATCTTTATTTCCCTTTGCAATCTCATCTTTATAATATCCAAATAAATTTCTAGTATACTGTCCTTTTTCAAAATTTATCTTTCCTCCATCAGTATATGCAATATATGAATTTCCCCGTTTAGTAATACGTGAAGCAACTGTTCGGTAAAAATCAAAATTATGAGTAAGTAAGATTACTTTGAATACTTTTTCTCCCTGCGAACTAGTATACTCGGCGATATCACTGATATATTCTATTATTGCATGCTTATTTTTATAATCAAAAGACTCTGATATATCATCTAAAATAACAAGTTTTTCTCGCCCATCTTTTTGAGCAACCAAAATTTGAAATATTAGGTTCAAGATGTAATATGCTCTCTTTTCCCCTGTGCTCAAAACATCTAACAAATCTTCCTTCGAAACTTCTTTAGACCCCCTATTATCCTCAAAGATATATTTAAAACTTGGCAAATCTAAATTTAATATAACATCCTCTTGATTCGCCGGTTCTATTGAGAATGGAACAAAAAATCTTTTTTTAAATAAATCCAACGCCCTATTCCAATCAGTTGTTTCACTTTTCGCTTTATCTCTTAATTGTTTTAAATCATTTTGCGCCTTATCATAATACTCCAGCAAATCATGTAATTCTGCTTGATATATGTCAAAAACTTTTACCCATACTTTCTTTTTGAATTTATCAATGTCTCGATATTCTGCAACTACATCCGGATGCTGTTGTAAATATGCATTAAATGCTTGTGTGTCTTTATTTTTACTAATAGCCTTATTAATTTTTTCAAATAAGTCTTTTAATTCCTTAGTATTTAACACCTGTTCTTTTTCTTTTTTTATTAACTCATTCAATTCACCCTGCGTTCTCAGCGTTACTGATGTACTTCCATCTTTTGCAACAAGTCGAATTTCATTTTTTGCCCCAAAAAATCCATTATTCCCCAAAGAGTCACTTATATTAGCATAATTATTATGATCTATTACACCTTTTTGCATATATAGAGATTTTTCTAACAGTTCGCTATACTTCTTCTCGTACTCTTCAATCAGTTCAGAAGTTTTTCCGGAAGTAACCATAGAATATACTTTGGAATTGAATAACGTATTATAATCCAGTTCCTCTTCCTTTAGAGAACATTGTAATTCCGAATTATTTAATTTATTTTCTATCTCTTTTAGGCACAAAAATAAATCTTTCTTCGTATATCCCCAATCATTTAACATACTACTTTCTGCATCAAAACTACTTCTACTCGAATATTTTAATGAGGCTTTTATTTTTCCGAACATTGCTTCTCTGCTTTGGTCAATACTTTTATAAATTTGTATATATTGCCTTCTTAATGTTTCGTTTGCCATCAATGTTCCTTGATTTTCATATGCATTTTCATCAAATGGGTTAATAACCATTATTGACTCTGGGCTAATTGCTGTTGAAGTCTCATCTGTAATTGAATATTTACTTTTGCAACCATAAACTTTTTCTTCTACGGTTTTTCCATCTCTAATTGCTTCAAATGTTTTAGCAAATGAAGACTTCATCGTTCCGTTTGGAGCATAAATAACTGCCACATTATTTTTAGAAAAATCAATATCCTGTTGAATTTTTTGAATTCCGTAACAATTTTCCATTTCCAGCTTTAATGTATTCATGCAACCCCTCCATTTCTATATTTTTCACACGAATTGTTAGCACTTCATCTTGTTGAGTGCTATTTTTTCTTTATTATAATCTGGACACATTTTCTTGTCAATTCTAAAAAATGGACAATCCATCTTAGACTGTCCATTCTTTCTATCTTACCCTTCCAATTCATCAATTTTAGCTTGCGCTTTATTTATTTTTTCTTTAGCCTTTTCCGCATTCTTTTTTTGCTTTTCTATATCATCCTGTATTTTACCAACTTTACCCACATTATTTTTTTCTTGCTCTACATGCAATTTTTGATGATACAGTTGTATTCTCTCTTTAATTTTCTCATACTGATCTGTTGCCTTTGCCAAATCACTTTTTGCTTTTTCTAACTTCCTAACAGATTTTAAATCATATTTATCTTTTATCTCAGACCATCTCGGAATACTAAGATCAATCCCCGTTTCCTGCTTATAACTTCTCAAAAAAGCAGCTTTCCAAGTTCCTGCGTTATTATGTGTCTTAGGATTTTGAAAAACTGCCTCTTCTATAGCTGAAATGAAATCTTCAAGTGATTCAAAAACTGTATAGTCTGTTCTTGCTGTATCCTCCGCATACCAAATTCCTGGCCTTATTTTATGTACAACATTATCTTTGATTTGTAAATTAATAGGCCAATCTTCCATTCTTCTTGTAATTTCCCAAACCTTTTTAAGCCATACATCTTTTATTGTAACAACTCCATCGTCATTCATATCATATCCAAAAATCAAGTAATCCACATTTAACATATATGGTTTATTGATTATTTCTTCTTCATACATTCTAAAATCAGCAATATCAAATCCTGGTCCACGATTTCGGTTAAAGGCTTTTACTTCCAACAAATTTTTGGTTTTATCATCTGGATTTAAGAAAAAATCTGGTGGCATCTGAGTATTTTCACTTGGAGCATACTCTATTCCTCTCTTATCCAGCCAACCTTGCAACCATTCCTGCATGATATTTCCCACAACATCTCTCTGCTTTACAATAATGTTCACATCACCTAAATAAAATTTTATCTGTCCTTCTAACTGTAAAATTCCATCTTCATTTACCAATTTATCATATACTTCTTGTGCTGTTAATCTCATGTACTTTCCCCTTTCTACATTTTTCCCCGATTCTTTTTGATATAGCTTTTATAACAGGAACACAGACTGTATTTCCTAATAAATCAAATGCCTCTTTTTCATTCACAATAGATAAATCATATTCTTCTGGATATCCGCAAAGTCTCTGTCCCTCACGTATTGTTAATCTTCGAAGGCCTCCATTATCAATTATTCCTAACTTAGAAACATCCATTGCTACTAAAGTTGGTGCGAGTTCATTAGGATCTAATATTTTTGAAAATTCAAATGACAATTTACCTGCAACAATATTATATCCTTTTTTCTTTGTTTCGTCTGGTATCCGTCTTCCCTCTTCCAATTTTCTCGGATATTCGTATGTCAAATATCCTTTCTTTTTTAAATCCTTTAACATCGTATGCAATTCTGGATTATCATAAAAAGTTTTAATTTGCTTTTCTGTTAAAGGCATTCCGTCCATCCAGTCAATTCCTATCTCCTCTGCCCATTTCTTTTTTCTCCGTTCCCTTAACATCAAATTCAGTAATGTTCTCTCTTCTTTACTTGTAGAACCTTTTAATTCAATTTCCCATGAATGTATGTTATTTTCTCCTCCCCTTTTATCTTTAATGGATTTTCCAACAACTTCTTCCGGTGTATAATTTTTAAATAATTTCTTCGTGAAATTGCTCTCTACTGTAGGCAATCCATGTTCTAACACTTCTCCAAGTGTAACTGTTTTCTTTTCAAAATTATCCAAATTAATTTTTGCATCTAACATACCAACAATATACACTCTTTTTCTACTTTGCGGTAAACCAAAATATTGTGAATCTATAAGTTTATAATTTACATTATATCCCAATTTTTGTAGGTGATCCACAATTACTGCTAATGTATTACCTCCATCATGATTTACCAATCCCTCAACATTCTCTAACAAAAACCCTTTTGCAGCCTTACCTGCATCCATTTTCTCCTTTAAAATTCTTTCAATTTCAAAGAACATCGTCCCCCTTGTATCAGCAAATCCCAAGCCTTTTCCTGCTGAACTAAATGGCTGACATGGAAATCCTGCTAAAAGAAAATCAAAATCCGGTATCGTATCTGTCTCTATCTGTGTTATATCCCCATATACCTTTTCATTTCCAAAGTACCCCTGATACGCTTTAATTGCATATTTTTTAATTTCAGATGAAAAAACACATTTTGCTTCAAGTCCTACTTCACGCAAGCCTTCTTCAAATCCAAGTCTAATACCACCTAATCCAGCAAACAAATCGATAAATCGAATTGTGCTATCAAAGGATTCTTTTTCTTCTTGAATTCTTTTTGCAATAAGATTTGCACACTTTTCTGAGAATGAAGCTCCTACTCCATAATAATTTATTTCTTCTTGTAATTCTGGTGTTAAATAAACTTTAAAACCAACCTTTTTTTCTTTCAATGACACGGATTTTCTTCCAGCATTAACCCTTTTTCCGCCTTGCATATTAGTCCTCCATAACAAATATAAACGTTATTTTTATTATATCAATTACATTTGATTTTTCAACCCTTAAAATTCATTTTTCAAGGAACCCAAAATATGTATTTTAAAACTCCTTATTGAAAAAAAGAAACTCCCCTGATAAAATCAATCAATAAAGGTAGGTGATAGTATTGACCCGCACATCCGCTACTGTTTCAAACAATATGCGTAAGATCCACAGCAAAGATACTTCCATAGAATTATTACTCAGAAAAGCTCTATGGCACAAAGGTTATCGCTATCGTAAAAATTATAAAGCTCTCCCTGGTTCTCCTGATATTGTTCTTACCAAATATAAAATTGCTATTTTTTGCGATAGTGAATTTTTTCACGGAAAGGATTGGGAGATTCTCAAACTCCGACTTGAAAATGGGAAAAATCCAGACTTTTGGATCAAAAAAATCGAACGAAACCGTAATCGTGATTATGAAAATGATAAAAAGCTTCTATTTCTAGGCTATACTGTCCTTCACTTCTGGGGACAAGACATTTCCAAACATACAGATGAGTGTTTACAAGCCATTGAAGAAGCCATTTGGGATACAAAATTTTCTGATACAGCCACCGACTATGATATATCTGAAGAATAACCCCTCCTATACAGGAGGCTGTCCACAACGCCTGCAGACAGCCTCTTTTCTACATAAAGATTATATTTTTATATACTATTTCTTCAGCATTTGCTTTGATATTATTCATCCTTCTCACCCATTCCATCTGATTCTGCGTCTTTAGTTCTTCCGTAACGCCCCACCGTTCAGCCATCTGCTCCACCAGCATCTCAACTTTTTCTCTTGCTTCTTTGTCTACCTGATTCAAATGCTCCGTCAATTTCCCGGTCAGTACCAGATATTGATACCTGGCACTCCTGTGTTCCTTCAAAAACTGTTTTCGCATTATTCCATACTTCCTATATGTAGGTTCTTCCTCATTGATTTCCAAGTCTGGCAGATAATAATCTCCATGCAGTGTGTAGTTCAGTTCGTTCTTTTCATCATAAATCTGTTTCTTCATATTCTTACAACTCCATTCCTCTGTATTTTGTTTTGTTCTTCTTTATCTGTGCATTGTGTTCTTCACTTCGTTCTCTTGCCCATTGTATACGGTCACCTATTTTTTTCGGCATCTGCTCTTTCTGTTTTTTCGCTTCAAGTTCCGTCTGCATCCGGATATCGTCCTGCACCAGTCGTTCTACCATATCTTTCCCCAACATGCGTAAAAGTCGGTTATACCTGTCTGCAATTCCCTGCAGTATTTCTTTCTCACCAGACAATTTCTGATAATCTTTCTGAACTTCTGCCAGTTCCTCTTTTGTTTTTTCATGCTCTTGCTTTTTCTTCTGAAATTTACTTTTCCAACTATCTCTTTCTCTTGTGAGTTCTTTCACCTGTGCAGCCATCGCACCGATTTTGTTTTTCATTTCAATAAATAATGGTTTTATTTTCTTATCCCGGTAAGTTACCGCACGTTCCAATGCTGTAGCTTCCGGCAGAAATGTTTTAATCATTCCATATTCTTTTATTTCCTTACTGACATTATCCATCACTGGTTGCAGGAATTCTCTTCTGTCTTCCAGTTTTTTCAATTCCGTTTCTGCTTTCTCCGCACGTTTTTCCGCTATCTCTTTATCTTTCTGGAACTGAATTTTTTCTTCTTCCAGTAGCTTAATATCTGCCCTTGCGTCCGCAATCTGAGAAGTCAGGCCTTCATTCTCTGCTGTCAGATTTTCTTTTTCCTGTTCCAGTTCCTGCACTTCCTTCTTACGTTCTTTCTTTTTGAAATTGTAAACATCCAGATGCTCTTCATGTGTACCTTTCTGCTCCCATTCAATTCCATGCTGCATTGCAATTTCTGCCAGCACTTCTTTTTCATGATTTATCCACTGGTTCAGTTCTGTATCATGCTTATTTCCACCTTGAAATCCAAGACTTTTCAATGCCTGTTTCAGTGAAACTCTGGTATCCATTCCTTTTCCCTTCCAGTTGGTCACATAAGGAACAAAGTCAATATGCAGATGCGGAGTAGCTTCGTCCTGATGCAGATAGCAGCTAAATACCCGAAGTGTCGGATTCCGCTTCTGGAAGTCTTTCACATATTCGTCCAGTACCTTTACAGCCAGATTTCCTTCTGACGTTCCCACTGCCATATCCTCACGATTACCAATCTGGAATATTACTTCATGGAACAGCTTCTCCTGTTTGCCCTGTCGGATTTTTTCATAATAATTTGCAATCTGTCGGTCCTTTCTTTTCCCGACATTGTATCTCTCCGCAGCATCGTCAAACAGTTCCTTATAAACTTCTTTCAGATTCTCATTCTTATAACAAATGTTCAGTTGCACTCTGTCCGGATCTACATTTTCTGCTACAAAATCCCGTCTGTTATGAGCCAGTGAACCGGCTCCGATCATGCCACTGATTGTCCGTTTCATCATAAATTTTCTCACCTCTTTTCTACTCGAGTGCCAGACATGGCACATAATTTTTATTTACGCCAGTTATGGCGATATTTAAGAAATTTTCGCCGGATACGGCGGTTTTGTTACTTTTGTCAAAAGTAACGCAAAAGCACTTTCGACAGCCGTACGTCCATCAAAAGTCCCCTTGCGCCCTGCCGGGGGCATAACGTCCTTATGGACGTCTGTTCTGCACCGATCGAAGCGGATCATAGACCTATTTATCCAGGTATCCTTGCCTGCACATATTCCAGATCTCCACAATAAGATGTCCCCACCAGATACCATTCTCTTGCCAGATTCATCTCCATTCTGGTCTGTACCCATTCATCATCTACCAGCACTTCCAGTCCTTCTCCGCAGTGAAATCCTGTATCAATCCATAAATCTGATGATAATAATCCATATCTTCCATTGCTGCTGTTATATCCTAATCTTCCCTGTTTCATCATTTTCTTCTCCTTTTCAGTCTGTAAACGGAATTTGTAAACGGAGTTCAAAAGATTTTAAAAGTTAATGTTTTAAGTTTTTTCTTCAAGTTCCGTTTACATCGTTTACAATAATCTTTACTCAAACGGTATTTCCAACTGTTCCGGTACTTCTATAAATCCGTCTTTATCTTTCTTCACCGAATCTTTCATCCGTTTCCATGACCGCTGTATTCCATATTCCTTTCCGAATCGATGTGTACCATGTGGTTTCCAGCCTTCAATTGCATTGTTCATAATATTAGCAATCTCTTTACCTTCCCACTGTTTCATTTCTCCGGTTCGATGTAGCGCTTCATCGAACAGAATTCTGGTACATACATACTCGTCATCGTAGTCATCAAGAAATGCCTGTATGATTCCGGCATTGGTATCTTCCGGCATAAATTCTTTTTGCAGACGCTTTGCCTCTTCCTCAATTTCCTTTGTGAATCCTAAGAACACATTTCCCTGTCGATACAGTACCATTGCCTCCGCCCAGGCCTGTTCGATATAAGCTTTGCTCTCTGCTTCATTATCCAGAATATGAACTTCTGCTTTCGACATATCTGTCATCACCGGAGCAAATCGTCTGTTTCCGGTTCTGTCCAGCGGAAGGAAATTCAGATCATTTGAAGTACCGCAAAATACACACTGCCTCGGTCTGTCTTCCGGATGAACTTCATAAGGCACTTTGTAAGTTTCTTTCTGTCTGCTCAGAAACGATTTTATCTGTTCAATATTCTTTGCTGTGATAGTTGCCTTCATTTCTCCCATTTCGATAATCCAGTGGTTCTGCAGTTTTCTGTATATATTTTCATCGTCTAGATGATCCAGATTGTCACTGAACCATTCTTCTTTTATCGCCAGATATTTGAAAAACGTAGATTTTCCGGCTCCCTGACTTCCAACCAGACACAGCATAATGTCATATTTTATTCCCGGTTCATAAATTCTCGAAATCGCTGCCAGCATGTGCATTTTCATTACTCCGATTGTGTATTTACTCTTTTCTGCTCCCAAGAAATGCGGAAGCATATTTTCTATTCTTGGAATCCCGTCCCAGACCAGACTTTCCAGATAATCCCTAATTGGGTGATATTTATTTTCATTGGAAACAATATCTACCCCTGCTTTGATCACACGCTCACTTGTCAGTTCATAATTTTCTTCCAGATACATTTTCAGATTATTTTCATCAGTATCTGTAACCGTAGAACTGTTATTTCTCCGTTCCCAGGGCACCTCTTTCACAATGTCCATTCTTCCGGAAAGCTCATTTCGTTTAATCACTTTTTTCAACACTGGATCTTTTTGTAATACGGTTACACAATTTCTGATTGTCTGCTTTGTTCTTCCTTTATCCGTATGCTCCAACATATCATTGACATCTTCTGTTGTAAGCATCTCCTCGTTCACAATATCTTCTAATTCCATTAAGGACTTCTCGCTGATATTCGTTAATTCTTTCTTCAATTTTTTCAACCTCCCTTCTCTTCATCTTGAAAAACTCTACAATTTCTTCTCCTGTTCCAAACATCAGCACGTCCAGATAGTCATTTATCTTTCTTTCATTTGCCAATGCCTCCGTAAATAATTCGTGCCACTCTTCATCCGGTTCTGGTCTGTAAAACTCTTTCCAGAACTGAATCCATTTCAGATATCTGATTAGCACGTCTGTTGCATGTCTCAACCACTGCTCTAATTTTTCTCTGATCATCACAACTTTAGATTGCTTTTGCTTTAAGGGAGCCCTGTTTCGGGGCGTCCTTTCGTATTTGCTTCTGTTTCCGACCTTAATATCCAGTCCAAAATCTTCTACCAGTTTTTTTGCGGCTTCATACTGTGATAATCCAAATAACCTTGCTGTAAAATCTATCGCATCACCGCCCACTCCACATGCAAAGCAATGATATATTTTATCTGCCTTCATACTTGGGTGTCGGTCTTTATGAAACGGACAACACGCCATTCCATTTCTTTTTACTTTAATCCCGTAATGCTCCGCAGCCTGCCTCGCTGTCACACATTCTTTTACCTGTTCAAATAATGTCACTTCTACCTCCTGCCCCTCCGGGCAAGTCTCTGATGAACAGATATTCGGGAATTGTTGTATCTTTCAATTCGTGATATACTTAATCTGCCAAGATGGTATATCAGTGAATCTGATTATCAGAGAACTTGCTCAGATATTTTGTCTGGGCTTTTTCTTTTTGTCTGTCAGTAGTCATAGCTTTTGCTCCTTACACAAATCTCCTTGTAGGAATAATGATAATTTCAAATTTGCTTCCGTCCTCTAATTCAAGAAGAATCACATAATCTGAATCTCGATCTGGTAAAATGGAACTTATCTTCAACTTCTTACTGTAGTTAATTGCATCAAATATTTTTCCGACTACTTTCTTTGTTTTCATTTATTTTTCCTCCGTATTAACGTTTATTGTCTAACATTTCAGCTACTTTTTTCTGCTGTGACGGATACAGATGTCCATAAGTGTTCAGTGTCATCTGAATATCTTTGTGCCCCAGTCTCTCCTTGATAATCAGTGGTTCTACGCCCTGATAGATCAGATATGCCACATGGCTATGCCGGATATCATGCACTCTGATTGGTTTTACACCGGTCAATGCTTCATATTTCTTGAGCCGTTTTTGCAGTGTTCTCGCTACAATCGGAAACAACCTCTGATCTTCTGGAAATCCATAATGCTTCTTTGCATACTCCTGTACCTCTTCCTTAAGAAAATTGGGAATGTCAATAATACGGACCGAATTTTCTGTTTTTGGAGTATCAATCACATCTCTTTTCTTGATCCGGTTATAAGTCTTATTGATATGCAGGAGATTTCCACTCATATCAAAATCCGAAAGACTCAATGCTAGAAGCTCTCCTTCCCTGATTCCTGTCCAGAACAGAATTTCAAATATCAGATAATCTTCACTCCCCGGCTCAATCCCGGCGATAAATCTGTCATATTCTGCTTTCGTCCAGAATTCCAGCTTATTTGCATCCGATTTTCCCATCTTTTTTACTTTCTTACATGGATTTTCCTTCAGATTGTAAATTTTCTGTGCATGATTAAACAGTGCATTTAACTGATTCTGGATCATACGCTCATAAGTCTTGCTGTATCCTTTTTCCTGAATGGCATTCTGCCACTGGATAATTTCTGCCGGTGTAATTTCATTCATTTTTCTTGTTCCAAAATACGGAACAATGTGTTTGTTCATCATGTGCTGCTTATTTCGGATTGAATTTTCTTTCAGTTCATTCTTTTTATCTTCAAAATAGACCTGAATAAAACTGTTCATCTCCATTTTCATATCCGCTGCAGTTTTTCTTATGAATTCCTTTTCATAATTCAATGCTTCTTTCTTGGTCTTGAACCCTCTTTTCAGCTTCTGCGTTTTCTTACCTGTCCAGTCAATATAGCGGAAGCTCACATACCAGGTTCCCTGTGTTTTGTCCTTGTAAGCTGACATCTTAAAACCTCCTTCACACTGCTCTCTGAGAGCATCCATAAAATTTTGTTTCCCAGTAGGGACGTGGAATCTTTCCACGAACTGCCACATATCCTTCCTTTGCCAGTTCATCATTAAGCTGCTTCAGAATGGAATATGCTTTACTGCGTTTCACGCCTAATTCTTCCATGACATCATCAACAGTCATCATATAATTAGTTCTCATATCGTCCTCCTTTCCAGTCACTTTTGTGACTCTTTTGTTGTTCTCTTATAATAATTCACTTTTGTGAATTTGTCAATAAACATTTGCGAATTTATTTTTTCCATTCCATCCTGTATTTTTGAAATCCTCGAAAATCAACCTCTTTCGCATCATTCACTTTTGTGCTAAAATAAAATCACAAATATCATTAAGGAGGCAGCATTATGGTTGGTAAAAAAATCCGGGCATTCCGGGAATTTAGAGGATACAGTCAAATACAGTTAGCCGAGCTGTCCGGCATTAACGTAGGAACGATCAGAAAATATGAACTGGGAATCCGGAATCCAAAACCGGATCAGTTAGAAAAGATAGCAACTGCACTGGGATTAAATGTCAGTGTTTTTCTTGATTTCAATATTGAGACAGTTGGAGATGTACTCTCCATCCTGTTTGCAATCGATGACTCTGTAAATCTTTCTCTCTCAGAGACCTCAGATCAGAAGATTGCACTGACATTTGACAATCCTACAATGCAGGATTTCTTTAAGAAATGGTGTCAGTTTAAAAATGTCTACGAAAAGGAACAGGCTGAAATATTAGCTATTGAAGATGAAGATAAGAGGCAGGAAGAACTGGATAAACTAAACGCTACCCAGGAAGAATGGAAATTGCGTGCTATGGGAACTACAATAGGGTGTCATACTGTAATCAAAAAAGGCTTCAAAGATTTGTCTATTCGAACATGTGATCTTACTTAAATTAATATGTAGGAGGTAAATATGATTACTAAAATAAAATGGAACAATCACGAAATACTCGGAAATTTAGAACTGGATTTTACAAAAGCAGATGGTTCGCCTTATTCAACCATCATATTAGCTGGCGAAAATGGAACAGGCAAAACAACTATTTTAGAAACCTTAAGTACATTTCTAAACCTCGGAAGTATAGAACCATTCGAATTTATTGAATATAACATCGAAAATAATCTATATACAATTATCCCTTTATCGGAAGATAACAAACAGCTTGGTTTTCATAAAAGAATTTGCAAAATCGATGGAACAACCAAAGATATTAGATCCAATCGTTATAATAATACTGATTCCATTGTCAATGATATTTCTGATATCAGACATTATGGATGTTCTTATTCAAAGGCACGCTCAGGATTTGCAACAGACAAAGTAACATCCGTAACTACATCACAATTGGATTCTAACAAATATGAAAATGATGATAATGAAAACTTCACTTCAATCAAGCAATTAATTGTGGATATAGATACTCAAGATAACTCCGATTGGATGGAAATAAGTAAATCTAATACAGGAAAATCACTGGACGAATTTTTACAAACAGCAAAATTATCACGTTTTAAATACTCTTTTGATAATTTTTTTGATAATTTATCGTTTTCAAGGATTGATAATTCATCTCCTGAAGAAAAGCGCATTTTGTTCAAAAAATATGGCCATGAAATATCTGTTGACGCCTTAAGTACAGGTGAAAAACAAATCGTATTTCGCGGTGCTCACTTACTAAAAAATAGTAATAGCATAATCGGCGGCACTGCACTTATAGATGAACCAGAATTAAGTATGCATCCAACTTGGCAAAAAAGAATTTTACCTTATTATCGTAGTCTATTCTCCTCCGGACTAGAACAAATGACACAATTAATTATTGCAACACACTCGGAATACGTATTGTCTTCAGCTTTACAGGATTCTGACAATGTGCTTGTCATTGTGCTAAATCAATCTCAAGCAGGTATTTCTCAAAGACGCATTACAAGTCCTTCTGTTCTTCCAACAATTACCGCTGCTGAAATAAACTATTTAGCATTCAATATTCCATCTACCGATTATCATATAGAGCTTTACGGAAATTTGCAGCATAAATTAGGAGATTTAAATGTCATAAATACGGATAGCTATATCAAAGCTCATAATTTATATAATGTTTCTATGCACTCTAAACCATCATCTTTCACTAATCAGAATGGGCATATCACAAATTATGAAACATTACCAACCTATATTCGAAATGCCATTGATCATCCAGATCCTATCAATCGTCCATATACTTCTTACGAATTGCAATGTTCAATTAATTTACTTATTGAAATTTGTAATTCAATTCCATAAAAGTTATCATTCTGTTATCATAAAGCGGTTGTCAGGACACTCTCCCGGCAACCGTTTTTCTATGCTGTTCGTTATTATTTCCCACTCTTTTATATATTTCCAGGCAACAGAAAAACCCGTAGAACCGAAGTTCTACGGGTATCTTACGTTTGGACACAACGTTATCTTGCGATAACAAATCTATATTCAGATTGTATTACTCGATGATTGTAGCAACACGTCCTGATCCAACAGTACGTCCACCTTCACGGATAGCGAAAGTAAGACCCTGAGCCATAGCGATTGGGTGGATCAGTTCGATTGTCATTTCGATGTTATCTCCAGGCATGCACATTTCTGTTCCTTCTGGAAGGTTGCAAACACCTGTTACGTCTGTTGTTCTGAAGTAGAACTGTGGACGATAGTTGTTGAAGAATGGAGTATGACGTCCACCTTCATCTTTTGTCAGAACGTAAACCTGAGCTGTGAATTTTGTATGGCATGTAAGTGTTCCTGGTTTAGCAAGAACCTGTCCACGCTCGATTTCGTTTCTCTGAACACCACGAAGAAGTGCACCGATGTTATCACCAGCCTGAGCTTCATCAAGGAGTTTACGGAACATTTCGATACCAGTTACAACAACTTTACGTGTTTCTTCTTTGATACCAACGATTTCAACTTCGTCAGATACGTGAAGTACACCAGCCTCTACTCTACCAGTAGCAACTGTACCACGACCTGTGATAGAGAATACATCCTCTACAGGCATTACGAATGGTTTATCTGTGTCACGCTGTGGGTCTGGAATGTAGCTGTCAACAGCATCCATAAGTTCCATGATCTTGTCTCCCCACTCGCTGCTCGGATCTTCAAGAGCTTTAAGAGCTGATCCACGGATAACCGGGATGTCATCTCCTGGGAAGTCATACTCGCTTAAGAGTTCACGGATTTCCATTTCTACCAGTTCAAGAAGTTCTTCATCATCAACCATATCACATTTGTTCATGAATACAACGATGTAAGGAACACCTACCTGACGGGAAAGAAGGATGTGCTCTTTAGTCTGAGCCATAACACCATCTGTAGCAGCAACAACGAGGATAGCACCATCCATCTGAGCTGCACCTGTGATCATGTTCTTAACGTAGTCAGCATGGCCTGGGCAGTCAACGTGTGCATAGTGTCTATGCTCTGTTTCATACTCAACGTGTGCTGTAGAAATTGTGATACCACGTTCTCTTTCTTCCGGAGCTTTATCGATATTAGCGAAATCTGTAGCTGTGTTACCAGCAACTCTTTCAGACAGAACTTTTGTGATAGCTGCTGTTAAAGTTGTTTTACCATGGTCAACGTGTCCGATGGTACCAATGTTACAATGCGGTTTTGTTCTCTCAAACTTAGCTTTTGCCATTTTAAAACGTCCTCCTTAAAACATTTGGCTCTTATATTATTATAGAGCGCCTTTTTCGGTTTTAAACTTGCTATCCTTGATTATATTGCATAACCGGAATATTTGCAAGCATTTTATACAATTTGATAAGTTTCACACTATAAACAGTGTATTATTATCAATTGTTGTATCATTACAGTCCACACATTACTGAGAACATAGTGAACAGTAACTTTATATCTCCTACACCCTGCCGGCTTTAAACACCGGCAGACTGCAGATGATCAATAATTATCAGTCTTTCTTAGAAAGGATTTTTTCCTGTACAGACTTCGGAACCTGCTCATATTTCTCAAAGAACATAGAGTAGTTACCACGTCCCTGTGTTCTGGAACGAAGATCTGTAGCATATCCGAACATTTCGGAAAGCGGTACATATCCGCGGATCATCTTACCACCGCCGATATCTTCCATACCTTCGATACGTCCACGACGGGAGTTGATATCACCGATTACATCACCCATGTAATCTTCAGGTGTTGTAACCTCTACCTTCATGATCGGCTCAAGAAGTACAGGAGCTGCTTTCTGCATAGCATCCTTGAATGCAAGAGAACCTGCAATGTGGAATGCCATTTCAGAGGAGTCGACTTCATGGTAGGAACCATCGTATACGTTAGCATATACACCGACTACAGGGAATCCGCCAAGGATACCAGCTTTCATAGCTTCTTCGATACCTTCGCCGACTGCCGGAATGTATTCCTTCGGAATAGCACCACCAACAACTGTGGATTCGAACTTGTACAGTTCTTCTCCGTTGGCATCCATAGGCTCGAATTTAACTTTACAGTGACCATACTGTCCACGACCACCAGACTGTTTTGCATACTTACTGTCTACATCAACAGCTTTGGTGATTGTCTCTTTGTAAGCAACCTGAGGAGCACCTACGTTAGCCTCAACCTTAAATTCACGAAGGAGACGGTCAACGATGATATCCAGATGAAGCTCACCCATACCAGCGATAATAGTCTGTCCAGTTTCCTGATCTGTATGTGCACGGAATGTCGGGTCTTCCTCTGCAAGTTTTGCAAGAGCTTCACCAAGTTTACCCTGTCCAGCTTTAGTCTTAGGCTCGATAGCCAGCTCGATAACTGGTTCTGGGAATTCCATGGACTCCAGGATTACCGGATGCTGCTCGTCACAGATTGTATCACCAGTTGTTGTGAATTTGAATCCGATAGCTGCAGCGATATCACCGGAATATACTTTATCAAGTTCCATACGTTTGTTAGCATGCATCTGAAGAATACGTCCAACACGTTCTTTCTTGTCCTTAGTAGCATTAAGTACATAAGAACCAGAATTCATTGTACCGGAGTATACACGGAAATATGCCAGTTTACCAACAAATGGGTCTGTCATAATCTTGAATGCAAGTGCTGCAAACGGTTCTTCATCAGAAGAATGTCTTACTACCGGGTTGCCGTCCAGGTCAGTTCCCTCGATTGGAGGAATATCTGTTGGAGCAGGCATATACTCAAGGATAGCATCAAGAAGTTTCTGAACACCTTTGTTTCTGTAAGCAGAACCACAGCAAACCGGAACAGCTGTACACTCGCATGTCGCTTTTCTTAATGTTGCTTTCAGTCTCTCAACAGTTGGTTCTTCACCTTCAAGATATTCCATCATTAAGTCGTCATCAAGCTCACAGATTTTCTCAATGAGCTCTGTATGATAAAGCTCAGCATCTTCCTTCATGTCTTCAGGAATGTCAACGATGGAGATGTCATCACCTTTTTCATCGTTGTAGATGTAAGCTTTCATTTCGAATAAGTCAATGATTCCTTTGAAATCATCTTCTTTTCCGATTGGCAGCTGTAAGCAGATTGCGTTTTTACCAAGACGAGTCTTGATCTGCTCTACTGCACCGTAGAAGTTTGCACCAAGGATATCCATCTTGTTGATGAATGCCATACGTGGTACATTGTAAGTGTCGGCCTGACGCCATACGTTTTCAGACTGCGGTTCAACACCACCCTTAGCACAGAAAACGCCGACAGCACCGTCAAGTACACGAAGAGAACGCTCAACTTCTACTGTGAAGTCAACGTGACCTGGGGTATCAATGATGTTGATACGATGTTCCAGAGCACCTGGCTTCGGTTTGCAGTTCTCTTCCAGAGTCCAGTGACATGTTGTAGCCGCTGAAGTGATTGTGATACCTCTCTCCTGCTCCTGTTCCATCCAGTCCATGGTAGCAGTACCTTCATGAGTATCACCAATCTTATAGTTGACACCTGTATAATACAGGATACGTTCTGTAAGAGTTGTTTTACCCGCATCGATATGAGCCATAATACCAATATTTCTGGTACGCTCTAATGGATATTCTCTTCCCTCTTTAGCCAATGGATTTTCCTCCTATATTAGAAGCGATAGTGAGCAAATGCTTTATTTGCCTCAGCCATCTTGTGCATGTCTTCTTTTCTCTTAACGGATGCACCTGTGTTGTTCATTGCATCTAAAAGCTCATTTGCAAGTCTTTCTTCCATTGTTTTCTCGCCTCTTTTACGAGAGAACATTGTTAACCAGCGAAGAGCCAGTGCCTGACGTCTGTCTGCTCTTACCTCGATCGGAACCTGATAAGTAGCACCACCGATACGTCTAGCTTTTACTTCAAGAAGTGGCATGATGTTGTTCATAGCCTCTTCGAAAACTTCAAGTGCTGGTTTACCAGCTTTTTCTTCGATTCTGGCGAATGCACCGTAAACAATTTTCTGTGCTACACCTTTCTTACCGTCTAACATGATGTTATTGATAAGTTTGGTAACCACTTTATTGTTGTACATTGGATCTGCCAGAACGTCTCTTTTCTGAGTATGTCCTTTACGTGGCACGTTACTTCCCTCCTTAATCATTGTGATTAAATCATCGGTACTCACGCAGATAACTATTGCATGTTCGCACTGGTAAGGTCCTATATTTAACCCGCAACCGGCAGGGTATATGGAATACCGTACAAATTCATAGTTCTAGTCTTCCGTGAATTTTCGATTGATTAATTCCTGCTGTCCTAAACAATAGGATCAGTTCTTAAAATTCTTATGAAACCTTTTTAGAATTATTTCTTTTTCGGTCTCTTAGCGCCGTATTTAGAACGGGCCTGTTTTCTGTTAGCAACACCTGCAGTATCAAGAGTACCTCTGATGATGTGGTATCTTGTACCAGGTAAGTCCTTAACCCTTCCACCACGGATAAGAACAACGCTATGCTCCTGAAGGTTGTGACCTTCTCCTGGGATGTAGCTTGTTACTTCGATTCCGTTGGAAAGACGAACTCTGGCGATTTTTCTAAGAGCTGAGTTAGGCTTCTTAGGAGTTGCAGTCTTAACTGCTGTACAAACGCCACGTTTCTGTGGTGCAGACTGTTCAACTGCTTTCTTTCTTAAAGAGTTGAATGTTTTCTGGAGAGCCGGAGCTGTAGATTTCTTTACAGATGTCTGGCGTCCTTTTCTTACTAACTGGTTGAATGTTGGCATTCCATTTCACCTCCCGATTTATTTCTCCATAGATTTTTCTATGGGGCCTTGCGGTTGCTATTCGTGTAATTACGCACAAAAAAATTAAACGTTCCTTTTGCACGCTTGCTCATTATATCCCGTAAAACTCACACTGTCAAGGCATTTCTCCTGAATTTTACAGTATTTTTTCATATTTTTATCATAACCAAAAAATCCTTTCCTCATACACTACATCACCATATTAAACTTATCTGACAATATGCTCCCCCTCCAACCACTTTACTGCCACTTCCCCACCGCGAATCCCAGCGCCGGATAATATTTATTTTGTGTGCATTTGCAGGATGCTTAGAGATACTTAATCTGCAGAAATCTGCGTTATGAGCAGACCGTCTCACGTGTTTGAGCGAAGTTTGCAACGTAGCGAGTTTGAGAGGGCTGCTCATGCTTTTAGCAGATTTCTGCAGATTTATAGCAGTCCTAGTAAATAATGCATTTAAGACAGTTCAGCAGAGTGCGAAAGACAAGGAAGATATCTGCAGGCGTGCTGACGCACGGCAAAGATATCTGACGCAGGATTTCACACTCTGATGGGCTGGATTAAGATGCATTATTTACTAGAACTGCTATAATATCTCTTAGCGTCCGAAACCGCACACAAAATAAATATTATCCGGCGCGTCCCCTTCACTAACAATTGCATTTCCCCCTCCCTTTTATTATAATAACAACCAAAGCAGGCAAATCAACTTGCAGACACACTATAACATTCTATAAACTCAGGAAAGGACACTATAATATATGAAGAAACCCAGCATGATCAGCATCCTTCTGTTTCTGACAGGACTCCTGTGCATCATAGCCCTGATCTTCTTTAACAGGACCACACTGCACCAGATCCTCACCACTGAAAAAGAAGTCGATACAATCTCCGAACAGATCACTGCAAAACACGATGAAGTCAAACAGGCAGTAGACAAGTACACTACCGCCATAGACACAGTCCAGTCAAATATCAATCGCATGAAACAAAAACAACAGACAGCCACACAGAAGAAAACAAAAGAAAAAGCTGAAATCCCGGAAGAATCTTCATCAAAGCCTTCTGTATTCAGCCAGAGCAGCACCACCGCCTCTTCTGATTCCAATGCCGGCGTTTTCTCCTCCGATGCCGAAACAGGCGGACATATAATAGGAATCGATCCAGGGCATCAGAGTGAGTCCGTGGATATGAGTGCCCCGGAGCCCAACGGTCCCGGTTCTTCTGAAATGAAAGCAAAATGTACCAGCGGAACTCAGGGAACCTACAGCGGTGTTCCCGAATACCAGCTCAATCTGGAGGTCTCTCTTCAACTAAAGGATGAACTGGAACAGAGAGGCTATCAGGTAGTCATGACACGAACAGACAATGAAACAGCCATCAGCAACATGGAACGCGCACAATATGCTGCTTCACAGGGCGCAGAGATCTATGTCCGCATCCATGCAAACGGCGATGATTCCCATACTGCATCAGGGGCGCTGACCATGTCACCCTCCCAGAATAATCCTTATATCCCACAACTGTTTGAACAGTCTGATCGATTATCCCGGTGCATCATCGATTCCTACTGTGCTGCAACAGGTTTTCAGAACCTTGGAATCCAGTACACTGACACGATGACAGGAATTAACTGGAGCACTGTTCCTGTTACGATCCTCGAAATGGGATTTATGACAAGCCAGAATGACGATCTGAAAATGAATGACGCAGAATTCCAGAAAACAATGGTACAGGGAATCGCAAATGGCATTGACAGCTACTTTGCATCATGATGATGTAAGTGTTAAAAAGCATTTTGCCCCTGACTTGATATCTGCGGATTGCTACGCAGCTTCGCAGTTCCCGCAATCCTGATTACAATAATAATAATTACGAAAGGAAAACCGCAATGAATAAAAAGCCAAATGAAAAACCTATTTTTCTCTATATAGTGATCGGCATACTGACTGTTGCAGTGATTGCACTGGCAGCTGTTTCATTTTTATCACTGAACCATCTCGTCACACTACAGCAAAAAGTACAGACACTCTCCAAAACCGTAGAGGAGATTTCCACTGATGCAAATACCCTTATCAGTCAGGCAGATCAGTTAGATGAATTAAGAGAACAGGAAAGTTCTGTCAAGGCAGCCACCGGAGAAACATCTCCTGCACAGTCAGAATCCGCTGAACCCTCTTCAGAATCCGAACAGCAGAACGGAACACTTTCCCCTTCCTCCAACAACACATTTACCGACAACACTGATTCCAGCATGGACAATCTCCTGAAACAGGTACAGTCCCTGCTGCCGGCTGATAACGGAACCTGGTCCGTCTATGTCTGCAACCTGCCGAAAGATTCTGAAGGCATGATCAACGATACTCCCATGCAGGCAGCAAGCCTGATCAAACTGTATATTATGGGAGCTGTATACCAAAACTACGATACCCTCTCCCAGTCTCACAACGGAGACGAAATTGACAGTAATATTTCAGCCATGATCACTGTCAGTGATAATGATGCTGCCAATACTCTGGTAAACTGGCTTGGAAACGGCGATGACTCTGCAGGCATGGCAAAAGTAAATGGCTTCTGCCAGGAACATGGTTTCACCAGCACCCAGATGAACCGCCTGCTTCTCGCAAGTAAAGAAAACGGCGACAACTATACATCCGTCAAAGACTGTGGAACCTTTTTAAAGCAGATATACCAGACTGTCAACGGAACCCTTCCCGCTTCTACTCTTCCAAACGCAGATGCAATGTATTATCACTTAAAAATGCAGCAGCGTAAAAACAAGATCCCTGCACAACTTCCAGAAGGCGTCGGTACTGCCAATAAGACCGGCGAACTTGACACTGTAGAAAATGATGCAGCGATCATCTATGATACAGCCAAAGGAATTGATCTTGTGGTATGCTTTATGTCACAGGATCTTACTGATACCGGTGCAGCCCAAAGTACCATTGCTGCAGATGCACGTGCTATCTACGGATATTATAATGAATAAACACACTCTTCTGAATCTACAGTCTATCCAGATAATTGTCATAAATCAGACAGATATTCGCAACCTCCGCAGGGGACTTACTTGATTTGGTTAAAAGAAGGAGGCACATCCCTTAACGGGTTGTGCCTCCTTCTGCAAATTCAACAGGAAGAATCGTCAATGTCTCAATCTCTTCCCCTTTTATTTTCTTTAATAAAAGTTCCACAGCCTTTCGTGCCATATCCGGCACCGGCTGTACAATTGTTGATACCATTATGCCTCTTCAGCTTCCCCCTCTTCATAGGACTTCTCCCATATCTCCGAAAATACTGCCAGCGGACAGTCTGTGAGAAGGCACATGAGAAGGAAACATTCGTATGGATTTACTATGTATATCTCTCCCATTCCACATCGAAGCAGAATATCCTGAATCTCATCCAGAAAATGCTTGTATCTGTTAAAAGGATCATCATCCTCCATTTCCTGGGAGACGATAAAGAATTCCAGTGTGATCAGGTCAAAGCGCTCCACCGGGAGTTTGTGGCTTAAAATATTTGTAATCCTCTGCCTACTGAAACGCTTCTGGCTGAAATGCTTTGCCAGAATGGAGGCAGACATTTTCTTCAGATTGCCCATTTTGTTGATGGGGATTCCGCTGCAGATTACTTTTTCCACATCAGAAGGTGTAATTCTTTCTGCTGTCCACACCTTATCCCCACCTTTTTCCTCTTCATCATGCTGATACAATCCGGCAATAATCTGCTTCGCATGATATAAAAGCTTTGTAAACTCCTGAAATGCCTGACTTTTCTCAGATATGGGATCTACTCTTTTTGATTTCAGTCGGGCAAGATAATCGATCAGTTTCTCCTCCGTATCAAGGCACAGGTTGCTTCCGTATAAAACCTGAGTATTTTCCACTTCCACAGGAGCGAGTATCTCATATTTTTTTTTCAATTCCTCTGCTTTATGATAACCCTGCTGCGTACTGTAACAATACCAGTAGATCACCTCGTCCGGATTGTAAAAATCAAAATCCTGTTCTTTCAGTACTCTTGTCAGGAAATCCGACACATCCTCTGTGGTCATTTTCAACCCAAACCCCAGAAGAAAAACAGTTTCTCTTTTTACAGATGCCTGATTCAGCCAGTTATTCACCAGTGCCGACAACTTGGTAGAGGTAGGATTCATGGATTTGGGCGTATAGGTTTCCTTAAATGAATCTACTACGATCTCCTTATACACTTCCTGTGGAACCTCCGAGAAGGGTTCTTCCAGCTCTGCCCTTTCATAAATATATCTCTTCAGATGGTCGCCAAAGGACACCAGTTCCATCTCTTTATATAAATAGTGGAAAATAACATCCGCATCTTCGTCTTCAAAACTGTCCAGGCTTACCACCTGCCGAAATCTCTGTGCCGCCCTTCTGGTAAATTCATACTCCTGTACTTTATCAAACGCAACATTCTGTTCAAAATCCAGATCCTGCATACGGTTCTTCATGCTGCCCCACCTCTCATTTTTTATCTTTCAGATAGGCGTTTGCGAAACGCCACAAGCCGCATAAATACGGCATTTTTTGTTACCTAT
>OBVY01000658.1_pt1 | contig 31194 bp, 20 predicted proteins | sample 1538051 | NCBI WGS metagenome assembly OBVY01 (sample SAMEA2580017, study PRJEB22360) | human gut metagenome | biome: human gut; feature: human-associated habitat; material: faeces | place: Denmark | collected 2008/2010 | reverse complement strand
ACTGCTACTACGGGGGGGAGGCCGCCCTGCCCCATCACCGAGCCGAGCGTCGGCGTGCCCGCTTTGAGCGGGGCCTGTCCTTCGAGCGTCGAGTCGCGCAGCATCGCTTCATGGTTCCACACGTCGCCGCGCGCGGTCATCTCGTCGTTGGCGCGGATCTGGGCGTGTCCCGTGTGCATGCCCGTCAGCAGGCCGCAGCGGGCGGGCGACGAGAGCGGCGCGGCCGAATACATGTCGGTGAAGCGGATGCCGCGTGCTGCCAGCGAGTCGATGTTGGGCGTTTCGATGCGCGTCTGGCCGTAACAGCCGAAATCGCCGTAGCCGGCGTCGTCCATCAGGATGAAGATCACATTGGGCTTGCGTTCGGGCGTCTTGTCGCACGAAACGGCCGTCAGCGCGGGAACGGATGCGGCCCCCAGGACGAGTACGCGGGAGAGGGTGGAAGTTTTCATTTCGGGTTTCTTTTTCGGGAAGTTTTTAGTAGTCTTGTTGCTTTTCGTTTGCAAATATAGTCTTTTCAGGTGAAAAAGAGCTTCTCTTCCCGAAAACTTATAATTTTCTCACCGACCGGCAGACGATCAGCGAAGGCGGCAGACGCCGTTGCTCCTCCCCGCCGGTTTCGCCCGCGATCCGTTGCAGGAGAATTTCCATCGCCTGCGCGCCGATCTCGTCGCTGGGCTGGCCGACGCGGGTGACGGCGGGGTCGAGGTAGTCGAGGTAGTCGTAGTTGTCGAACGAGACGAGCGAGATGTCGTCCGGAATGCGCAGTTTCATTTCGCGCACGGCTTTGAGCGCACCCAGCAGAATCGTGTTGCTCAGCGCGAAGATGGCCGTGGGCCGCTGTCGGACGTGCAGCGCCCGCAAGGTCTGTTCGTACCCGTTGCGGATCGAGAACCCGTCGCCCGTGACGCGGGCGTAGGCGCTCAGCCCGTTGTCTTCGAGCGCCTGCCGGTAGCCCCGCACGCGGTCGGCCGACGGGACCGAGTGGCGCACGCCCTGGATGCAGAGGATCCGCCGGTGGCCTCGGTCGATGAGGTGCTGCGTCGCCTCGCGGCCGCCCCGCAGGTTGTCGGTCACCACGTAGGGCAGCGACGTTTTCGCGAAGTGGCGGTCGATGCAGACGACGGGCGTCTGGCGCGCGGTCGCTTCCAGAAAGGCGGGGTCGTCGCCCGCCGGGGCGATCAGGATGCCGTCGACCTTGCGCGACAGAAGCGAACGGACTCCCTCGCGTTCGTTGCGTTCGTCCTCCGACGTGTCGATCAGGATGACTTTGTAGCCCTTCGCCCGCGCTTCGTGGACGATGATGCTGGCGATATGGGCGAAATAGGGGTTGTCGATGCTGGGGATCAGCAGACCGAGCGTGTCGGTACGGCTGGTGCGCAGCCCTTTGGCCAGCAGGCTGGGCGTGTAGTTGCAGCGTTCGGCCTCGCGCGCGATGAGCGCGACGGTCTTCTCGCTGATACGGTATTTGGCGGCCTGTCCGCTCAGTACGCGGGAGACGGTCGAAACCGAAAAGCCGGTGCGTTGCGCGATGCTGATGAGGGTCTCTTTCGACATAGGCGGGTCTATTTCGAGACAAAGTTAGAAAAATATGTGAAAAACAGGGCCGCGATTTTGTTTTTTTACTTTTCGTTTTTACTTTTGCAGAACTTGCACAAACGTTTGCGTTGAAGCTGGACGGCTGTTTTGCGGGATGATGACCGCGGTTGTCCGCACGCCGGATGCGGAGCGTTTGAACCTGAAACTTTACTAACTAACCGATTTGTTCGATTTATGGGAAAAATAGTGGTGATCGGTAGCGCCAATACCGATTTGGTGGTGAAGACCGACCGGATGCCTTCGCCGGGCGAAACGATTCTCGGCGGCAGCTTCATGATGTCAGGCGGCGGCAAGGGGGCCAATCAGGCCGTCGCGGCTTCGCGGCTGGGCGGCGAAGTGACCTTCGTGGCGCGCGTGGGGAACGATCTGTTCGGCGAGCGTGCGCTCGCGGGCTACCGCGCCGAGCGGTTGGACGTGCGCCATGTGACGCGCGACGCAACCGTGCCGTCGGGCGTGGCGCTGATCTGTGTCGATGGGGCGGCCGAGAATTCGATCGTCGTGGCCCCGGGCGCCAACGAGCGTTTGTCGCCGGAGGACGTCGACCGGGCGGAGGCCGAGATCGCGGCGGCGGATTTCGTCGTGTTGCAGCTCGAAATTCCGCTGCCTGCGGTGATGCGTGCGGCCGAGGTGGCCGAGCGGCACGGCGTGCGGGTGATCCTCAATCCCGCCCCTGCGGCGGCGATCCCCGACGAGCTGCTGCGGCGCTGCTACCTGCTTACGCCCAACCGCGGGGAGTGCGCCATGCTCACGGGAATGCCCGTAGCCGATGCGGCCGGTGCGGAACGGGCGGCCGACGCGTTGCTGGCGCGCGGCGTGCGGCACGTGGTGGTGACGCTCGGCAGCGAGGGCGCACTCGTCAAGGGGGCGGAGAGCTGCGAACGGGTGGCGGCACGGAGGGTCGAGGCGGTCGATACGACGGGTGCGGGCGACACCTTCAACGGTGCGCTGGCCGTGGCGCTTTCCGAAGGGCGTCCGCTCTCGAAGGCGGTGCGTTTCGCCACGGCGGCTTCGGCGATCGCCGTCACGCGCATGGGCGCCCAAAGCGCCGTTCCGATGCGCGAAGAGGTCGATGCACTGCTGGCGGAGGTCTGACTACGATGCACGTGCGAAGCGTGCGGCGGGGCTGTGATCGGATCCCGACGTCGAAAATAAACGAGAATCCGGCGAATTTCAGAATTTGAAATTCGCCGGATTCTCATTGCCGAAGTCGCGGACCCGCGTCCCGACGGCATCCCGACCTACTCGAACTGCTCCATCACGCGTTCCATCTTGGCGCGGATGCGGTCGTTGCAGAGATTGCCGATACTCCCTTCGTGGGTGTGGTGCACCTCGCGCGTGGGCCGGTACGTCCCCGCCTGCACCTGCTCGCCCACGCGGCGGTAGGCCTCGCGGAACGGCACGCCCTGCAACACCAGCCGGTTGACGTCCTCCACGGTGAAGAGGTAGTCGTAGCGCGCATCGTCGAGGATATTCTCCCGCACGCGGATATGCTGCAACATGAAATCGCACATCGCAAGGCATTCGGCCAGCGTCGCGGTGGCAGGAAAAAGGATGTCCTTCAACAGTTGCAGATCGCGGTGGTAGCCCAGCGGCAGGTTGGTCACGAGCAGCGCGATCTCGTTGGGAACGCCTTGCAGGCGGTTGCACTTGCCGCGCATGATCTCGAAGACGTCGGGATTCTTCTTGTGGGGCATGATGCTCGATCCGGTGGTCAGCTCGTCGGGGAACGACACGAAGCCGAAGTTCTGGCTCATGTAGAGGCAGACGTCCATGGCGAAGCGCCCCAGCGTGGCGGCCACGGCGGCCACGGCCGCGGCGGCGGCGCGTTCGCTCTTGCCGCGGCTCATCTGCGCCGCCACGACGTTGTAGTTCAGGTCGGCGAACCCCAGCAGCCGCGTGGTCATCGTCCGATCCAGCGGGAACGACGAGCCGTAGCCGGCCGCCGACCCCAGCGGATTCTGATTGGCCACGTCGTAGGCGGCCGCCAGCAGTCGCATGTCGTCCACCAGCGTCTCGGCATAGGCGCCGAACCACAACCCGAACGACGAGGGCATCGCCACCTGTAAGTGCGTATAACCGGGCATCAGCACGTCGCGGTAGCGTTCGCTCAACTCCTGCAATCGGTCGAAGAGCGTGCGCACGCGGTGCGCCGTCTGCCGCAGTTCGTCGCGCAGGAAGAGTTTCAGGTCGACCAGCACCTGATCGTTGCGCGAGCGGCCGGCGTGGATCTTCTTGCCCACCTCGCCCAGACGCCGCGTGAGCAGCAGTTCGACCTGCGAGTGGACGTCCTCCGTCCCCTCCTCGATCTCGAACCGCCCCTCCTCGATCTCGCTTCGGATCTGTTCCAGCCCCGCCAGCAGGGTCTTCAACTCGTCGGCCGTCAGCAGGCCGATGTGTTCCAACATCCGGATGTGGGCCATCGACCCTTCGACGTCGTACCTGGCCAGCCGCATGTCGAGCTGACGGTCGTCGCCCACCGTGAAACGTTCGATCATCTCGTCGGGTTCGAAACCCTTGTCCCATAATTTCGCCATCGTCAATATCTTTTCGCCAGTTCGGCAATGTAACGTATGTAACCTTCCACCCCCTGCTCCACTTCGCTGCGGAGCACGTATTCGTCGGCCGTATGCGAGCGCGCCGAATCGCCCGCGCCCATTTTGAGCGACGGGAACGCCATGAGCGCCATGTCCGACGTGGTGGGCGAGACGAAGCGTTCGACGCCGAGCGCCGCGGCCGCCCCGACCAGCGGGTGTTCGGGCGCGACGGCCGAAGCGCGGATGCGCGTCGAGCGCGGCACCGCCTCCGAACGCATGTGCCGGCGCACGATTTCGACCGTCTCTTCGTTCGTATAGGCGTCGGTCGTGCGCACGTCCACTACGAAGCGGCACTCGGCCGGCACGACGTTGTGCTGCGTCCCCGCCTCGATCTGCGTGGCCGTCATGCGGATCGGCCCCAGCAGCGGCGAGCAGCGTTCGAATCGATAACCGCGCAGCCATGCGATGTCGTCCGCAGCGATGTAGAGGGCGTTGATCCCCTCGTCGCGCGCCGCATGGCCGGCGCGGCCGTGCGCCGTGCAGTCCAGCACTACCAGTCCGCGTTCGCCGACGGCCGCCCGCATCCGCGTCGGCTCGCCCACGAGCGCCATGTCGATCGGCCCCAGTGCGGGCAGCAGCGCCCGCGTGCCGTGTTCGCCCATGCACTCCTCCTCGCCCGAGAGGGCCAGCAGCAGGTTGAAAGGCAGCTCCGCATCGTAATAGTGGCGGAAGGCGGCCGTGAGGGCCGCGACCGACGCGCCGGCGTCGTTGGCTCCCAGCCCGTAGAGCCGTTCGCCCTCCCACGTCGCCGCGAAAGGGTCGCGCGTCCACGCCGCCGTGGGACGCACCGTGTCGTGGTGCGAGTTGAGCAGCAGCGTGGGCTTCGCGGCGTCGAAATGCGCCGCGCGCGCATAGACGTTGTTGTACAGCCGCTCGGCGGCGATGCCGTGCGCCGCGAGGTGGCCCCTCAGCAGATCGGCCGTGCGCGCCTCGTCGCGCGACACCGACGGAGTGGCCACCAGCTTTTCGAGCAGTGCGACCGCCTCGGCCTGCAATTCGTTCAATCTCTCCATAACCGTCTGCGCAATCGTTTCGTCAACCCCGGATCGTCGTGCCGCCCGCGTCGAGCAGCGCCTCGGCCTGCTTGATGACCACGCTCTCCACGCCGCTGGCGACGGCGCGCAGCGCCCCGTCGATCTTGGGCAGCATCCCCGCGCTGATCGCCCCTTCGGCACGCAGCGCGGCGTAGGTGTCGGGCGTGATTTCGGCGATGACGCTCCGTTCGTCCTCCACGTCGCGCAGCACCCCCGCCTTCTCGAAACAGAAGACGAGCTGCGTCGGCGCGAGGCGCGAAGGGGCGACCGCCACGGCCGACGCCACGCTGTCGGCGTTCGTATTGAGCAGCGTTCCCCGCCCGTCGCACGTGATGGCCGAGAAGACGGGCGTCAGCCCCGCATCGAGCAGCGTGCGCAGCAATTCGACGTTCACGCCCCCCTCGGCGATGTCGCCTACATAGCCGTAGTCGACGGCTCCGGCTGCACGCCGCACCGAGGTGACGGCATCGCCGTCGGCGCCCGACAGCCCGATCGCGCGGCAGCCAGCGGCCGACAAGGCCGCGACGAGCCGCTTGTTTATCAGTCCGGCGTAGACCATCGTCACTACGTCGAGCGTCTCGCGGTCGGTGATGCGCCGCCCGTCGACCATGCGGCTCTCGATGCCCAGCTGCGCGGCCAGACGCGTGGCGAGCTTTCCGCCGCCGTGGACGAGCAGCTTCGGCCCTTCGAGCGCAGCGAAAGCCTCGACGAAGCGCGCCGTCGCCTCGGGCGAATCGATGACGTTGCCGCCGATCTTGACTACGGTGATCCGTTCCATAGCTATTCCAGTCCCTCCAACAATCGTTTGAGCACCACCTGGGCCGAGATCTCGCGGTTGGCCGCCTCGGGAATCACCAGACTGCGCGGCGACTCGATCACCTCGTCCGTGACGATCATGTTGCGCCGCACGGGCAGGCAGTGCATGAAGAAGGCGTCGTTCGTGAGCGCCATCTTCTCGGCGTCGACCGTCCAGTCGCGGTCGCGGCTCAGCACCCGGCCGTAGTTGGGATCGGCATAGGCCGCCCAGTTCTTGGCATAGACGAAATCGGCCCCTTCGAGCGCGCGACGCTGGTCGTGCTCCACACGTGCGCCGCCCACGAAGCGGGGGTCGAGTTCGTACCCTTCGGGATGGGCGATCACGAAGTCGTAGTCCGCGGCGTTCATCCACTCGGCGAACGAGTTGGGCACGGCCTGCGGCAGCGCATTGGGATGCGGCGCCCACGTCATCACCACTTTGGGACGCGCCGTGCGCTTGTGCTCCTCGATCGTGATCAGATCGGCGAAACTCTGCAACGGGTGGCGCGTAGCGGCCTCCATCGAGAAGACCGGACGCCCCGAGTAGCGGATGAACTGTTCGAGCACGCGCTCCTCGTAGTCCTCCGTCTTGTCCTGAAAGCGGGCGAACGACCGCACGCCGATCAGGTCGCAATAAGAACCCATCACGGGGATCGCTTCCAGCAGATGTTCGGCCTTGTCGCCGTCCATCACCACGCCGCGCTCGGTTTCGAGTTTCCATGCGCCCTGATTCACGTCGAGCACCATGACGTTCATCCCCAGGTTCATCGCCGCCTTCTGCGTCGACAGGCGGGTGCGCAGGCTGGAATTGAAGAAGATCATCAGCAGGGTCTTGTTCCGCCCCAGATGCTGGTAGGCGAAGCGGTCGCGCTTGACTTCGAGCGCTTCGGCCACCGCCGCCGCGAGATCGCCGATGTCGGCGACACAGGTAAATTTCCGCATGGTCGTATCCGTTTTTTAATGAAAATCCTCCAACAATGCTTTCAGGCGCGCGACGAATTCGTCGGCCTGCGCCTCGCTCAGCCCCAGTGCCGGCAGCAGCCGCACGGTATGCGCTCCCGCGCCGCCCGTGAAGACGCGCTGCTCGAAGACGAGCCGGCGCCGCAAGACCCTGAGCCCGGCGGGCCGAGGGGGAGCCGGCGCCGCAGCTCCGAAGCCGAACCCTCGACGTCGAAACCGATCATCAGGCCGCGTCCGCGCACGTCGTGCAGCGCGGGCAGCGTGCGCAAACGTTCGAGCAAGCGGTCACCCACCCTGCGGGCGTTCTCGACCAGCCCCTCGGCCGCGATCGTGTCGGCCACGGCGATCGCCGCTGCGCAGGCCAGATGGTTGCCGCCGAAGGTGGTGCCCAGCATCCCCTTGCGGGCCTCGAACTGCGGCGCGATGAGTACGCCGCCGATCGGGAAGCCGTTGCCCATACCCTTGGCAGTCGTAATCAGATCGGGACGGATGCCCGCCCACTGGTGGGCGAAGAAACGCCCCGTGCGGCCGTACCCCGACTGGATCTCGTCGAGGATCAGCACCGTCCCCGTGCGCTCGGTCGCCTCACGCAGCGCGCGAAGGAATCCCTCCTCGGGGCAGCGGATGCCCGCCACGCCCTGAATGCCTTCGACGATCACGGCGGCGAACTCGCGCGCGGCGAGCTTGCGCTCGACCGCCCCGATGTCGTTCAGCGGCACGAACTCCACGTTGGCCGTGGCGTTGAAGGGCGAGCGGATCGCGGGATTGTCGGTCCCCTCGACGGCGCCCGACGTACGGCCGTGGAAAGCTCCGCCGAAGGCCAGCACTTTGGCCCGCCCCGTGTGGAACGACGCCAGTTTCAGAGCGTTTTCATTGGCTTCGGCGCCCGAGTTGCAGAGGAAAAGCCGGTAGTCGTCGTAACCCGACAATGCTCCCAGCCGCTCGGCCAGCGTGTGCTGCAACGAGTTTTCCACCGAATTGGAGTAGAATCCCAGCCGTGCGGCCTGCTCCGAGATCATCCGCACGTAATGCGGATGCGCATGGCCGATCGAAATGACGGCATGGCCGCCGTAGAGGTCGAGGTACTCCGTGCCTGCGGCATCGTAGACGTAGCTGCCGCTGCCGCGCACCGGCTCGACCGGATATAAGGAATAGACATCGAATAGTTCCATCTTCTTCTTGCGAATTAAAAATGAACGTTTTCGGTAAGCCGCGTGCAGAGCCGAACGTGAGTTCGAGCTATGCCGAGGCGAGAAAACGAAGAACGAAGTTCAAGAATTAAAAATAGCCGCCGCGCATCCGAGCTGTTCTCGGATGTCCAGGCCACCGCCCGACGCCCGATGAAGAGGCCTTCGGAAGTCGGCCGCAACATGCTCGCCATAAGACCGTCCGCCTCCGAACCCTCCTCCGCGAGTCTCGCGCGCAGACTGTCGTTCGAAAAGGCCGTCGTCGGGACTCGTCCGCCCCGCCATCGTACAGGCGGCTCCATGAGCCGCCACAGGCCCCGCCCCCCCAACAAGGCGGGAGCCGCAGCCTCCGGCGGCGGAGGCTCGCCATGGCTCCCCTCCGCAGGCTGCGACACGCGGCCGACCGCAGGGGGAATTTGGTTCTTAATTCTCGGCCCTGGCGCCCGGCGTCAGAATGCGCTCGCTTTGAGCCGCAGCCCCTCGCGCTCGTCGAGCCCGAAGAGCAGGTTCATGTTCTGCACGGCCTGCCCCGAAGCCCCTTTGAGCAGGTTGTCGATCACCGAGACGATATGCAGCTTGCGGCCGTATTTGGCTACCTGCACCACCGCCTTGTTGGTGTTGACCGCCTGTTTGAGGTCGATCGGCCGATCGACCACGAAGGTGAAGGCCGCATCCGCATAAAAGTCGCGGTACAATGCCTCGGCCTCCTCCTGCCGAAGGTCGCAGTCGGTGTAGACGCTGGCCAGAATGCCGCGGGCGAAGTCGCCGCGCATCGGCACGAAGTTGATTTCGGGCGCCGCGCCCCCCTGCATCGCGCCGAGCGTGCGGCCGATCTCCGAGAGGTGCTGGTGCGTGAAGGCCTTGTAGACCGAGATGTTGTCCGTCCGCCAGCTGAAATGGGTCGTGGCCGAAGGTTTCACCCCCGCACCCGTCGAACCCGTGACGGCCGTCGCATGTACCTCCTCCCGCAACAATCCCTCACGGGCCAGCGGCAGCAGCGCCAGCTGGATCGCCGTGGCGAAGCAGCCGGGATTGGCCACGCGCCGCGCCGCACGGATGCGGTCGCGGTTCAGTTCGGGAAGTCCGTAGACGAAACCCTCCGACTCGTCGCGGAAATCCTGCGCCAGATCGACGATCCGCAACCCTTCGGGCAGGGCGTTCGCCGCGAGGAACTCGCGGCTCCGGCCGTGCGCCGAGCAGAGGAACAGCACGTCGATCGCCCCCAGATCGTATTCCGCCGTGAAACGCAGGTCGGTCTCGCCCAGCAGCCCGCCGTGCACGTCGCCGAGGGCGTTGCCCGCGTTGCTGTCGCTGTGGACGAATGCGATCTCGGCCGCCGGATGATTCACCAGCAGCCGCAGCAGTTCGCCGGCCGTGTAGCCGGCGCCGCCGATGACGCCGACCCTCATTTCTTCGCCTTGCCGTTACGTGCCTGCACGTTGTAGTAGATCTTCATCTGGTTGCCCAGAATCTTCGTGAAGCCCTTCACGTCGTCGGCCGTCCACGCCTTGTTGACTTCGCCGTACTCGCCGAAATCGGTCTTCATCAGGTCCAGCGGCGACTGCACGCCCACGAGCGTATAGCCGTAGGGACGCAGCGTCAGTTCCACTTCGCCCGTCACGTTCTCCTGCGAATGGTCGAGGAAGCGCTCGATGTCGCGCATCACGGGTTCGAGGTACTGCGCCTCGTGGAGGAACATGCCGTACCACGTCGAAAGCTGATCCTTCCAGTAGAGCTGCCACTTGGTGAGCGTATGCTTTTCGAGCATCTTGTGCGCGGCGATGATGAGCATCGGCGCGGCGGCCTCGAAGCCCACGCGGCCCTTGATGCCGATGATCGTGTCGCCGATGTGCATGTCGCGGCCGATGCCGTACTTCGCGCCGATGGCCTCCACGGCGCGGATCGCCTCGACCTTGTCGGCGTAGGGCTTGCCGTCGACGGCGGCGATCTCACCCCGCTCGAAGGCGATGCGCAGCGTGCGCGGCTCGTGTTCGGTCACCTGCGAGGGGTAGGCCTCCTCGGGCAGCGTCTCCTCGGAGTGCAACGTCTCCTTGCCGCCGATCGAGGTGCCCCACAGCCCCTTGTTGATCGAGTATTCCAGCTTCTTGAAATCGGCCTCGTAGCCGTGCTTTTTCAGGTAGTCGATCTCGTACTCGCGCGTGAGCGTCATGTCGCGCGTGGGGGTGATGATGCCGATCTCGGGGGCCAGAATCTGGAACGTCAGGTCGAAACGCACCTGGTCGTTGCCGGCGCCCGTCGAACCGTGGGCCACATAGTCGGCGCCGATCTTCTTGGCGTACTCGATGATGGCGATGGCCTGGAAGATACGCTCCGAGCTGACCGAAATGGGATAGGTGCCGTTGCGCAGGATATTGCCGAAGACCATGTATTTGATGCTCTTCTCGTAATACTCCTGCTCGATGTCGAGCGTGACGTGGCTCGCAGCGCCCAGCGCGAGCGCCTTCTGCTCGATGACTTTCAGTTCGGCGGGCGAGAAGCCGCCCGTGTTGGCGATGGCGGTATGCACCTCGTAGCCCTTCTCCTCGGAGAGGTATTTCACACAGAACGAGGTATCGAGACCCCCGCTGAACGCCAGTACGACTTTTTCCTTTTTCATGCTATTTCCGTTTTTTGATTTTCTACTTCTTTTTGAGGCTGAACACCTTTTTCAGCCAGTTCCGGAACGCCATCCGGTAGGGCGCCAGACGCGAATGCTCCCGACGCGGCTGCTTCGGGTCGTAGAGCATCCCCGTACAGAGGCACATGCGGCGGTGGTTACGTTGGAGGATGTCGTAGTTGCAGCACCCTTCGCACCCCTTCCAGAAGGTCTCGTCGTCGGTCAGCTCCGAAAAGGTCACGGGCACGTACCCCAGCCGCGAATTGAGCTTCATGACCGGAAGCGATGTCGTGATACTGAATATCTTAGCATACGGGAATCGTCGTCGGGCTAGTTCGAAGGTCTTCTCCTTGATCCGCGCCGCCAAACCCATGTGGCGGTAGTCGGGACTCACGATCAGACCAGAAGTCGCTACATAATCGCCGTGCTCCCAGCACTCGATGTAGCTAAATCCGACCAGCCGGTCGCCGTCGAGGGCGACCACGGCCTTGCCTCCCTTGATCTTGGAGGCAATGTACTCCGGCGAACGCTTGGCGATGCCGGTGCCACGCTGCAATGCCGATTCGTAGATCAGCCGACAGATTTCGTCGGCGAACTTCGCATGATCCTCCTCGGCAAATACCACGTGAATCGAATTCATTCCCATGTCTTGCTAAAATGGTAAAAATAATAATAGTTTACTAACCTGACTGTTGAGTTACGTTCCGGCAAAGTTAAGGGAAATATTCCAAACTTGTCGCCTTCGGCCGGAAAATATCGCGGATCGGGGGCGCTTTCGGCTCGGCGACCGAAAATCGGGGCATCCGTTCCGTCCCTGCCGGCCGGAGCGAGGCGCCGGAGACGCGAACCGCCGCGGGACGCTTCGCGGGCGGAGGCCCGCCGTTTCGGCCGGTCTCCGCGGCCTCTCCCTTCCGCGGAAAATTCCGTTCGCATTTTCTTTTCGGAGAAAGAGCCGGAGAGAATCGCGGAGCGGGAATGCAGGGAGTCCGCCGTCCGCCTCGCTGGACGATCACGATGGATCGGGGTCTTTTTTCCATCGAAAAAAGCAGCGGCGCGAAGCCGATCCGTTCCCCCTGCCGGTGCATCCGCTGCGTATGTCCGCGAACGTCGGAAATTGCAGGGTTTGCGCGGCAGCAGACCGCGCCGCTTTTCCCGGGAGGCGGGCGGATCGTCGAACGCAGCGTCGCCGCGACGGTTTCGAGAGGTGCCGGCAGCCCGGCAGGGTAAGGACGCGGGCGTTTTCCCGCGGTTCCGGCTCATCGGAAAGGGGCGCGCAGGTGCGGTTCGGAGAGTCGCAGACGATGCGGACGGCTCCTTTACAAATGGATCGAATCGGGAATTTCCTGCAACCGGCCCTGCGTCAGGTCGCGGTACTGGTTGGGGGTGATGCCCGTCTTCTTCTTGAAGGCGATGTTGAAATGCGAGGGGTATTCGAATCCGCTCTCGAAGGCGATCTCCTGGCAGGTGAGCGCCGAATTGGTCAGCAGCTCCTTGCTCTTGTTGATTTTCAGTTCCAGCAGATATTGCGCCGGGGCGAACCCGACGTACTGCCGGAAGAGCCGGCGGAACCGCGAGTAGCTCATGCAGATGCGCGCGGCGACCTCCTGGCAGGAGAGGTTGCGGTTGAAGTTGTCCTGCATGATGATCTTCGCCTCGTTGAGCTGCGCGGCGACCTGCATGTCTTCGAGTGCGGTCTGCATGTGCTCGGCGTAGGCGAATCCCAGCAGCAGGTTGACGATGCCAGCCAGAATCTGCTGGAAGCCGCTGCCCTGCTCCTGCGCCGTGCGCAACGCCAGTTTGTAGAGATTGATGATATCCTCGTGATAACCGACGTTGAAAAGCGGCCGGTGCGGGTCGAGGAACTTCGCGCCGACCTTGCGGTCGATGTCGGGGCCGGTGAATCCGATCCAGTACTCGTGCCAGCCGGTCTTGGGCGAGGGGCGGTAGCTGTGCCACTCGCCGGGGAAGAGCAGGATGAACTTGCCGCCGCCCTCGAAGGAGGTCTCCTTGTGCGAAGCCGACACGAACTGCCCGTCGCCGCGCGAGATGTAGATCAGCTGGTACTCGTTGAGCAGCCGTCCCTTTTCGACCGAAAAGAGGTAGCGGACAGGATGGTTCGACGGCGGGTAGGAGGTTTGCGGTTCGATGATCTGATAGCCGGTCGTCGTGACGACGACGCCCCAGCGGTTGTCCTGCTCGTTGGCGAGCAGATACTTGATGTGAGCGGAGGTTTCCATCGGTCGGAGAGGTTCGGAGTGGGTTTCAGAGGTAAAGATAGATAATTTATCGGACCGTTGTCCGCCTCCTGTGTTTTTATATAACAATTAGGTCAAAAATCGAAATCGCACGGATGCCGTTTGTATAATCTTTAAATCAAAAACAGAAATCGAAGGGTCTCTATCCGTGCTACTTTTGCATTGAGACAAAAATCGAAAAAGTCATACGGGTTATGAATTCCAACGCAAAAATCGGCCTGTTCGGAACGGGGCTCGATACCTATTGGGGCCAGTTCGACGGCCTGCTCGATGAATTGAAAGGCTATCAGGCGCGCATCCGCGATCGGATGGAGCGCGACGCGGGCGTGCAGGTGGCGGACGCCGGCATGGTGGACAGCCCTGCCCGCGCGCTCGAAGCGGCTTCGCTCTTCGCCCGCGAGCAGGTCGATCTGGTGTTCCTCTATATGGCCACCTACTGTCTGTCGTCGACGATCCTGCCCGTCGTGCAGCGGCTCAACTGTCCGGTGGTGGTGCTCAACCTGCAACCGACGCCGGCCATCGATTACGAGCGGCTCAACGCCCTGGGCGACCGCGGCCGGATGACGGGCATGTGGCTGGCGAACTGCCAGGCCTGCTCGGCGCCCGAAATCGCCAGCGTGCTGGCGCGCAGCCACCGGCGGTGCGCCTTCGTGACGGGATGGCTCGACGATCCGGTCGCCTGGCGGCAGATCGGCGAGTGGATCGCCGCTGCGGGCGTCTGTGCCGGTATGCGTCGGAACCGGCTCGGCGTACTGGGACACTACTACGGGGGGATGCTCGACGTATATACCGACCTCACGCGCCAGTCGGCCGTCTTCGGGACGCACGTCGAACTGCTCGAAATGTGCGAGCTGCACGCCCTGCGCGAGCGGGTGACCGACGCGGAGGTCGCGGGCAAGATCGCGGAGTTCCGCGCGGCTTTCGAGGTGTCGCCCGAATGCGAGCAGGCGGAGCTGGAGCGTGCGGCGCGCACGTCGGTGGCCCTCGACCGCTTGGTGGCGGCGCACGGGCTGGGGGCGATGGCCTATTATTACGAGGGTGCTCCGGGCAACGACTACGAGCGGATCGTCACCTCCGTGATCGCCGGCAATACGCTGCTCACCGGACGGGGAGTCCCCGTGGCGGGCGAGTGCGAGGTGAAGAACGCGCAGGCGATGAAGATCCTCTCGCTGCTGGGTGCGGGCGGCTCCTTCTCGGAGTTCTATGCGCTGGATTTCAATGACGACATCGTGATGCTGGGGCACGACGGCCCGGCCCATTTCGCCATCGCCGAAGGGGCGGTGGGGCTGGTTCCGCTGCCGCTCTACCACGGCAAGCCCGGCAAGGGGCTCTCGATCCAGATGAGCGTCAAGCACGGCCCCGTGACGCTGCTGTCGGTCTGCGAGGGGCGCGACGGGGTCTATCTGCTCATGGCCGAGGGCGAGTCGGTGGAGGGGCCGACGCTACGCATCGGCAATACCAACAGCCGCTACCGCTTCGCCTGCGGGGCGCGCCGCTTCATCGAGGAGTGGAGCCTGGCCGGCCCGTCGCACCACTGTGCGATCGGTACGGGGCATGTGGGCGACACGCTGCGCAAGGTGGCCTTCCTGCTGGATATTCCGCTTGTCGAGATCAAATAAGACATTTGTAATGAACCGATTCGAAGCTTTGATGCGCCGCGCGGCCCTGGTGCTCGCGCTGCTGCTGACGACCGCCTGCGGAGGCGGTGAAGAGGAACCCCGGACGCCTCCTGCGGAGCCGCCCAGGGAGATCGAGGTCGATGCGTCGAGTACGCTCTACGGATTCGTGGGCGACACGGCGGGGAATCCCGTCGAGGGCGTGGTCGTAAGCGACGGCTTCCAGTGCGTGGCCACCGATGCCGGGGGCGTCTACGAGATGAAGCGCAATGCGGCGGCGGAATACGTCTACTATTCGGTGCCCGCGGAGTTCAAGATCCGCACGGGACACGACGGCTATCCCGATTTCTACGTGCGGCTCGATACCTCGCAGCAGAAGATCCGTCAGGATTTCACGCTCGAACGCCTCGCGGGCGTCGAGCGCAACTTCCGCCTGATCTGCATCGGCGATCCCCAGCCCGCCAAGGCCGAGGAGGCGACGCGGTTCGAACGCGAGGCGATGGTCGACGTGCGCCGCACGGCGACGGCTTCGGCGGTGCCCTGCTACGGCGTGGCGCTGGGCGACATCACGGGCGAGAAACCCGACCTGCTCGCGGGCGTGCGCCGTTCGCTGGGGACGGCGGGCATTCCGGTCTTCGCGCTGCCGGGCAACCACGACAAATACAAGGTGGACGACGCCACGCCGCGCGACGCCTCCTATTTCCGCTATACGATGGGGCCGGTGGACTACTCGTTCAACCGCGGCGACGTGCACGTGGTCTGCATGGACGACGTGATCTACACCTCGGGCACGGAGTACACCAACGGCTTTACGGACGCCCAGCTGGCCTGGCTGCGCGCCGACCTGAGTTTCGTGCCGAAGCAGAAGATGGTCATCCTCTGCTACCATATCCCGCTGCGCAGCGGTACGGCACGCAACATGGCGGCCGTCAAGGCGCTGCTGTCGGAGTACGCCGAGGCGCATCTCATGGCGGCGCACACCCACTACAACGAGAATTTCATCAATACCGACGCGGACGGAGGACTCTACGAGCATATCCACGGCGCACCCTGCGGGGTGTTCTGGCACTCGGCGCTCAACGGCGACGGCACGCCCAACGGCTATGCGGTCTACGACGTGGAGGGAGCGGCGATCACCGACTGGCGCTACAAATCCAGCCTGCACGACGAGTCGTTCCAGATCCGTCTGCATCGCGGCGGCGACACCCACAGCGGCTTCACCTATCCCTATACGCCGAAGACGGTGATCGCCAACGTCTGGAACGCCGATCCCGAGTGGCGGGTTACGCTCTGCGAGAACGGCGTGGAGACCAAGGCGATGACGCTGGTGACGACCTACACCGACGCGTGGTCGGTGGGGTACCATGTGGGCGTGCTGGGGCGCGGCGACAACTACAAGTCGCCCTGCAAGCACATGTACGTGGCCGAGCCGAACGACGTCAGGGCCGCATTGAAGGTGGTGGCCGTCGACCGCTGGGGCAACCGCTACGAGCAGTCGGAGTTCACGGCGCCCGACGACTTCACGGATGCCAGGTCGCCCGTGTATTGATGCCGGCCGGAGGCTCCGTGCGTGCGGAGCGGCGACGATGCGAGGAAACGAAAGATAGGAGAACGGGGATCGGAAAAAACTGTTCGAATGTTAATGAATACCTAAAATTACGACAATGTTACTCAAACTGAGAGGAATGTGCGCTGTCCTGTTGGCGGCGCTGGCATTCGCCGGCTGCTCGGACGACGATGCGGCGAGTAGTCTGGCGACGAATTTCGACGAACTGGAATTTTCCTACGAGGAGTCCGACCAGCAGCTGTTGATTCGCTCGACGGTGCCGTGGACGTTGGACTGCACCTATCTGACGGGCGACGGGTGGCTCGCGTTCGACAAGACGAGCGGCCCCGGCGACGAGGGCATCGTTTCGCAGCGCGTGACGATCAAGGCGCTGCACAACACCGGTGTCGAGCGCACCGCCGAACTGCACATTACGGGCGCCGGTTTCGACCGCAAGGTGACCGTCGTGCAGGAAGACGGCCAAGTACGCATCGACGGCGTGGAGCTGGAAGGCGACATGGCCAAAGACGAACCGGTCGAGAAGACCTACATCGCCGTGAACTATTCGCGTGCGGTGGGCGGCGAGAAGCTGACCGTCACGCCGACGCTGTCGGGCGAGGGCTCGGACGGCCTGTCGGTGGCTGCGGGCGAGGTGACGCTCGACGCGGGCAGCGGCGTGGCGCGCATGGCCGTGACGGGTACGCCCACGACCTTCGGCGAGGTGCTCTTCAAGGTCGCCGTCGAACTCGGCGACAAGAGCTTCGGCCCCTACGAGGTGAAGAGCGAAACGGCCAACCGCATGGCGGCGCCGACGGGACTCTACGTCTTCCGTGCCGATTCGCACGAGATCATCATGGAGTGGGACAACGACCACAGCACCGTACGCACCAGAAAGTGGGCATGGCAGCTGCTGGATTCCGATGCGGACGACGCCGGGGTGGTGCGCGAGTTCACCTACGAGGTGAACAGCAACGACGACAAGAATCCGAAGTATGTTTACAACCGTTTCATCATCGGGGCGCTCGATCCCGGAACGACCTAGCTATTTCCGCGTGAAGCGCTGCCCGTCCGAGGGGGTTGCCGACGATGCGGGCAAAATCGACTCGAAGTGGACGGAGCTGTGTCCCGTGACGACGAAGGCTGAACCGGAGGTGCCGGCCGACGCCGTACTCTTCCAGGATTTCCGCTATCTGGCTTACGGCGGCAACAACGTCTATACGGCGTTTGCAGGCGGTGTGAACGACAATCCGACAGGCAAGGCGCTCGATCAGATCTTCGTGCCCTATGAGAAATACTGCAACGCCAATTCGGCGGCGGCCAACCTCTGGACGACCCACAGCGCGGCCTACCGCTCGGCGGTCGGTCTGGACGGCTGGGTAGGCGGCAACAATGCGGCCGGACACACGGGCAACAATTCGGTCTACGGCGCTACGGGGATGCTCAAACTGGGTACCGGATCGGCCGTCGGCTGGATTCAGACGCCGGCGCTGGAGAAGCTGACGGGGGCGACCGACATCACCGTGAGCTTCGACGCCTGCTGCTGGTGGGAGGATCCTTCGTCGAGCGCGAAGAGCGACAATCCCGAAATCAAGGTGATCGTCGTGGGCCCGGGTACGATCGACGGCCAGAAGGAGGCGAAGGTACAGATCAGCGAGAAACGGGAGATGAAACCCTGTACGGTGAACGTTGCAGGCGCGACGGCCGAGACGCACATCGAGTTCAGTGCGGTCTTCGCCAAGGAGAACGGGCTTACCAACCGCTGGTTCCTCGACAACGTCCTGATCGTTCCGGCCGAGTGATTCGCGCCGGAGTTTCGGAATCCGGCGCGATGGTAAGAGAGGGGTGCGGCCCGCAGAAGCCGCGCCTCTCTTTATTTTGGTAGCTATATACGGTTTCGCACCCCGTCGGATTTCCGATCCGATGCACCCGACCGGCCGTCGGAGCGTTCGCGTCGCAGCCGCGTTTGCAGATTCCCCCCCCCAAACCCCCGCCTCGGCGGGGGCTTCGGGCAAGGCCCGCTCGGGTCGTCGGGCTTCGGAGGAGCGGCGGTGCAAAATGGGATATTGTCGCCTGATTCTATCGATTGTCCCGGGAGAGTCATTTTTTGAAATCTATAAATCAAAATGCGTAACGACGCCGTTTCCGAACATTCTATATTTGTGTACAATTATGTAACAAAAAGCCGTCAGGCCTCCTTTTTCCGTGCCGCCGGACAGTTCGCGCGGCCGCTGCGAGAAGCGGAAACGGACAGCAGGGAGCCGAAACGGCCGCCGACACCAGCCGATCCCTATCTCCGATAGATGTAAACAAACTTAAAACTATGAATCATGGATGAACTTAGACCAGTAACGAACCGGTCGAAAGCCTTCGGCTCTCGGCTCGGACTGTTTTGTCTGGCCTGCCTGTCGGCCGGCCTGGCACTGATTTCCCCCCCCCCCTCGCCTTTGCGGCGCGGCCGGCTGACGAATTGTTGGATATCCGGGGCGTCGTCGTAGATACGAAAGACCCTCCCACGCCGCTGGTGGGCGTGACGGTGCTCGTGCAGGGAACGGTTCGCGGAACGACGACCGACGCCGAAGGATTCTTCTCGATCAAGGCCAAACACGGCGACGTGCTCACCTTTTCGTTTATCGGGTACACGGGCAAAGAGTATCGGGTGAACAAAAGCGTGGCCAACCTTTCGATCGCAATGGAGGAGGAATTGACCAGTATCGATCAGGTCGTGGTGACGGGTATGACTTCGCAGCAGCGCAAGCATATCGCCGCTTCGGTCGGCGCGGTGGCGCCCTCCAATTTCGAAAACAAGCCCATCACCCGTCTGTCGCAGGCCTTGCAGGGCGGAACGACGGGTATCCTGGTGACTCAGAGTTCGGGCCTTCCGGGCGGTGACGGCGCGACGATCAAGATCCGCGGCGTGGCGTCGCTTCTGGGTTCCGACCCGCTGGTGCTGGTCGACGGCTTCGAGTTCGACATGGACAAGCTCGATCCCTCGACCGTCGAGTCGGTGTCGATCCTCAAAGACGCTGCCGCTGCGTCGATCTACGGCGCCAAAGCCGGTAACGGCGTTATCCTCATCACGACCAAGCGCGGTTCGGCCGGCAAGGTTTCGGTGTCGTACAACGGTTATTTCGGTATTCAGCAGCCGATCTACCTGCCCGACTTCGTCGACGGAGCCACCTACATGGAGTATATCAACGAGGCCAACCGCAATACCACGGGCGTGGACAAGTATACCCCCGAACAGATTCGGATCACGCGCGAGGGGAGCGACCCGATCCACTATCCCAGCACCGACTGGATGAAGGAGACGATGCGCGAGACGGCCCCGATCCACGAGCACAACTTCACCGTGTCGGGCGGTAACACCACCGCGCGCTTCGCCCTGTCGGCGCAGTATCTCAATCAGGACGGTATGTACAAGGTGATGGACAACGGATTCGAACGTCTGACGGTGCGTGCCAACACGACGGTGAACCTTAACAAGGACATCATGATGTTCGTCGACATGTTCGTCGGCCGCGATACGCAGCGTCAGCCCGAGACGATGAACAAGACCATTCTGGACTACATCTACCTCGCACCGCCGACGCTCGTCTCGAAATATCCCCGCAAGGAGGGACAGAAGCCCGGATACGACTACTACGGCGTCTATTTCGAGTGGATGAACCCGCTGGCCAACCTCGAACGCGGTACGCAGGTGGAGAGCGTGCGCGACTACGTGACGATCAACGCCCGCCCCACGTGGCATATCATTCCCGGCCTGACGCTCAAAGGACAGGTGGGCTACCGCATCGCATCGGGCATGGACAAGAAGGACCGCAACGCCTACGTCTTCCTCGACTACTTCTCCGGCAACGAGTCGGGAACGTTCGGCGCCGTGAAGTCGGCCACCTATACCACGCGCACGAGCTACTGGATGGTCGGCGCGACGCTCGACTGGACGAAGGAGTTCGGCGACCACCGCATCAACATTCTGGGCGGATGGAACGAAGAGGTCGACCGCCGCAACGGCTGGGACGACGTGGCGCTGCTCTCGTTCTTCGGAAAGGCCTATTACAGCTACAAGGACAAGTATCTGGCCGAGGTCGGCATTCGCCGCGACGGTTCGTCGCTCTTCGGCGACGGGCACAAGTGGGGCAACTTCCCTTCGGTGGCCGTGGGCTGGAACGTCAACCGCGAACCGTGGATGCAGAACGCCCGGTTCATCGACAACTTCAAGATCCGCGCCTCCTACGGTATGCTGGGCAACAACAACGTGGCGCTCTACCGCTATCAGACCATTATCGACAACTCGGGTAACGAAATCGTCAACGGCAACCCCGACCTGACGTGGGAGAAGGTGAAGATTCTCGACGCGGGCGTCGACCTGAGCCTCTTCGGGCAGAAGCTCGAAGTGACCTTCGACTGGTTCCGCAAGGTGACCGACGACATGATCGTCAACGTGCCTTCGACGCCCAGCTCGGGGCTGCTGGCCGCACCGATGAACGTCGGAAAGGCCGAGGTGAAGGGTTACGAAATCGGCGTGGGCTTCAACCACTCCTTTACGAAGGACATCGATTTCAGCATCAATCTGGGTTACTCCTACAACAAGTCGAAGTGGCTCGAAATCACCAACGACGAGCTTATCAACGGCAATACGATCTATCGCAAGGGACATGCCATCAAGGAGTACTACGGCTATCAGGCCGATCACCTGCTCACGCAGGACGACCTCGATTTCCGCGTGCCGATCATCGGCGGCTACGACGGCGCGACGACGGCGCAACTGCCCGGCGACATCCGCTACGTGGATACCAACGGCGACAAGGTGATTACGACCGACGACCGCGTGCCGCTGGGCGACCAGGACCCGCACAGCGTCTACTACGGCAACCTCTCGTTCCGCTGGAAGAACCTCGACTTCGACATGCAGGTCAACGGCGTGGGATACGTGCCGATCTTCTATCAGGGGTTGATCTCGAACCCGCTCGATCCGGAGTACGGCGGTACGCCCCAGCGCTGGCACCTCGACCACTGGAAGGCCGAGAATCCCGACCGCAACGCCAAACTGCCGCGCGTGACGACCGATCCGGGCAACAATGCGCTGCTGTCGACCTTCTGGAAGGAGAACGGCGCCTTCGTCCGTATCAAGTACATGCAGTTGGGCTACAACTTCAAGGCGCTGGCCAAGAAGATCCATGCCGGTAACTTCCGTGTTTACGTGAACGTGCAGAATCCCTTCACCTTCACCAAGGTCGAGCTGATCGACCCCGAGACGAAGGGCACGCACACCACCTACCCGATGTTCAAGACCTATTCCGTCGGTCTGAATGTGAATTTCTAACCGGTAACACCTAAACAGTAGACAATTATGAACTATATCGATCATATCAAAGGATACCTCTCCCGCGCAGCGCTCCTGCTGCTGATGGCCGGCGGTGCGCTGATGGCCGGATGCGAGGATTTTCTGGTGCGCGACGTGCCCAACCAGACGACCGACGAAGAGTGGTGGCAGAACAAGGGACAGCTCAACACGGCGCTCAACAACCTCTACAAGCCCATGCCGTCGGGCACCATCACTTATGTCAACCACGATGTCAAGCAGTCGCAGGCGAGCGGCTATCCCAATGCCCGCGTGGAGATGGAGGCACTGACGGACAACGGAGTCGGCTCGGCCAACTATGTCTCCTACAACGCCTTTACGGCGGGAATTACATCGTCGAGCGAAGATGTCTGCAACAAGATATGGAACATGAAATGGACGGTGATACGCCGTTGCTGCCGCTTCATGGAGCACTACCAGCAGGCGACGGTGGCCCCCGACGCGGCGCCGCACGAAGGCATCCAGACCGTCGACCGTTTCGCCGCCGAGGCGCGTGCGCTCAGGGCGTTCTACCATTTGGAGCTCTTCCTCTTCTTCGGCGATATTCCGCTCGTCGACCACTCGACGCTGCCGACCGAGCAGTTCCTCGTGCGCCGTCCGCAGCAGGAGGTCGTCGACTGGATCGCCGGCGAGTTGGAGGGTGCGTCGCACAACCTGCCGGTCGTGCCGCAGACCAAGTCGGAGCGCTGGCGCTGGACGAAGGGCGCCTGCTATGCGTGGATGTCCTACCTCTATCTCTATGTCGGCGACTGGGCCAATGCCAAGAAGTGGGCCGAGGAGGTAGTCAAGCTGGGAATTTACGACCTCTATCGCAGCACGGCCGATCCGGCCGACAGTTTCCGCCGGCAGTTCATCCACGAGGCCTACAACAACGACACGAAGGAGTCGATCCTCACCACCGAGCTGGGTATGCGTCAGGTGCAGCGCCGTCTGGCTCCGCCCGACGGCGGTAACGGCCAGACCGGTCTGTCGCCCACGGCGTCGCTCGTCGACGAGTTCGAGTTGCTCGACGGCCGCACGCTCGACGAACTGCCTGCCGACGAGAAACGGGCCTACCAGCTCGACCCGCAGCCCGAAAAGCGCGATCCGCGTCTGGGCATGTCGATCATCTTCCCCACCGAGACCTTCCTCGGCTATACGGCCCATCCGTGGGAGCCTTCGCACAAGGACGCCATCGGCAAGGAGGGTTCGACGAAGACCGGTTACTGGATCAAGAAGTGGGCGAACGAAACCGACCGCACCAATTACAGCAGTACGGACGGCGGCAAGCTCGACTTCCAGAACATGCGCTATGCGGTGGTGCTGCTCAACTACGTCGAAGCTGCCATCGAGCTGAACCAGCTGAGCGATCCGAATATCTACGACTATCTCGACGACATCCGCGACCGTGCGGGAATGCCGCCCGTGGATCGCACGAAGTACGCTACGCAGACGAAGCTGCGCGAACTGGTACGCCGCGAGCGCCGTGTGGAACTGGCCTTCGAGGGACACCGTCTGTTCGATATCCGCCGCTGGCGGATCGCCGAGCAGGTGATGAACGGCGAGGTCTACGGCGCGACGCCTCCGGGTGCCGACGACCGCTACCTGGCCCAGACGCGCGTCTTCAACCCCAACCGCGACTACCTGTGGCCCATTCCGGTCGGTGAGATGAACACTAACACGGCGATGGAGCAGAACCCCGGGTATTGATGCCGCAGATTCGAACGACGGATTTCTCCGCCGACGGCCGGTGACGGCGGCCGGCGGAGAATTCGTAAACGGCAGAGAGAACAAACCAACTATTAATCTGACTTGTTATGCAACCGATGAAACGAACATTCCGAAGTGCGATATGGCCCCTTTTGGGGCTGTTGACCGTCGCCTGCGCTGCGCCGGACGGGCGCAATCTTCCGGCTGCGGAAGATTTCGAGAGCCTGAGCGCGCAGTTCGCGGCACCTTCCAAGGAGTACGGCTCGGCGCCGCTCTTCGTCTGGAACAAGGTCGTGACGCCCGAACGGATCGACGAAGCGATGGCCGACCTCAAAGACAAGGGCTTCGGCGGCGTCTTCGTACACCCCCGTCCGGGCATGGTGACGCAGTATCTCGACGACAACTGGTTCTCGCTCTTCCGCCATACGATGGAGAAGGGCCGCGAACTGGACATGAACGTCTGGATCTACGACGAGAATTCCTATCCGAGCGGTTTCGCGGGCGGCCACGTCAACGAGGCGATGCCCGAGAGCTACGACGAGGGCGTGGCGCTCAAATACCTGCGTGCCGGGGTGCTGCCCGATACGGTCGACCGCTTCTTCTGCTGCCTGCGACGCGAAGGCGACGCCTTCACCGACATCACGGCCGAAGCGGCTTCGCGGCGTGGCGAAAAGGGCGATTACTACCTCTTCTACAAGGCTTACAATCCCACGTCGCCGTGGTACAGCGGCTTCTCGTACGTGGATCTGATGCACGAGGGCGTGGCCGACAAATTCATCGAACTGACGCTCGACGGTTACAAGAAGGTCGTGGGCGAGGAGTTCGGCGGCACCGTTCCGGGCTGGTTCACCGACGAGCCGCAGATCGTGGTGACCGACCGCGAGTCGATCCGCTGGACACCCGACCTGTTCGATGCCTTCCGCGCCCGCTGGGGATACGATCTCGAACCCAATCTGGTCTCGCTCTGGGAGGAGGTCGGTCCGTGGCGGCAGGTGCGGCACAACTACCGCGACGTGCTGATGAATCTCTTCCTGGATCGCTACATCAAGGTCTGCCACGACTATTGCGAGCGCAACAACCTGGTCTTCACCGGCCATTTCTGGGAGCACGGGTGGCCCGACATGGGGCACAACCCCGACAACATGGCCATGTACGCCTGGCAGCAGATGCCGGGCATCGACCTGCTGTACAACAAATTCGACGTCGAATCGCCCAATGCCCACTTCGGCAACGTGCGTTCTGTGAAGGAGGTCAACAGCGCGGCCAACCAGATGGGGCGCGTGCGCAAGCTGAGCGAATCCTACGGCGGCGGCGGTTGGGACATGACGCTGCGCGACTTCAAGCGTCAGGGCGACTGGGAATATGCGCTGGGCGTGAACTTCATGAACCAGCATATCGCACCGCTGAGCATCGCCGGTGCGCGCAAGTACGACTATCCGCCCGCCTTCACGCCCCATTCGCCGTGGTGGGAGTATTACCGCGAGCTGAACCTCCACTTCGCCCGTCTGTCGCTGGCGCTCTCGTCGGGCGGCCAGTACAACGACGTGCTGGTGCTCGAACCCACCACCTCGATCTGGATGTACTACACCTACAACGCGCCGCGCCCGAACCGCTGGCGGACGATGGGCGAGGAGTTCCAGGCCTTCATCACCGCATTGGAACGGCATCAGGTGGAGTTCGATCTGGGGTCGGAGAACATCCTGCTCAACCACGGTTCGGTCAAGGGCGACCGCTTCGTCGTGGGTAAACGCGCCTACGGGACGGTGGTGCTGCCGGCGCAGATGGAGAACGTCGACGCCGCGACGTTCGACCTGCTCGAACGGTTCGCCGCGAAGGGCGGCCGGATCATCGCCTACGGTACGCCGCAGTATGTGGACGGTGCGAGGAGCGCCGAGGCGGAGGCCTTCTTCGCCGATCCGGCGAAGGTGACGCGCGCCGATGCGGGCGAACCGATCGACTACTCGCTCTTCGCCACGCCCGAAATCGCATTCGATGCGCCGGAGGGCAACTATCTCTTCCACCATCGCCGCCGCATGGACGACGGACAGCTGTTGTTCCTCGCCAATTCGAGCCTCACGCGCCCCGTCCGGGGTACGGTGACGCTGCAAGGGCGTCAGGCCGCGCTGCTCGATACCCGCACGGGCGAGATCCGCGGCTACGAGGCGCAGCGCGAGGGCGACCGGCTGACGATCGCCTACGATCTCCATCCGGCCGGCAGCCTGCTGCTCTACGTCTTCGACGAGGAGCGCGAGGGGTTGGCACCTGCACCTGCGCGGCGCGTGCTGACGGCGGTCCCTGCCGCGGGAGGTCTGACGGCGAAGCCCGACGCGCCCAACGTGATGACGATCGATTTCTGCGATCTGGAACTCGACGGCAAGGTCTATCCGGATCTGAACAGTTACGACGCGGCCAAACTCGCCTACCAGCATCACGGCTTCAAGGCCGGCAATCCGTGGAGCACCTCGGTGCAGTTCCGCGACCATACCGTGCGCCGCGACACCTTCACGATGGGCGGATTCAAGGCGTCGTACCGGTTCACGGTGACGTCCGGTGTCGACCGCAGCCGCTTGCAGGCCGTCGTCGAGCAGCCCGAACTCTACCGCGTGACGCTCAACGGCGTGGAGCTGAAAGCCCTGCCCGACAAGCACTGGATCGATCCCGAAATGCGCTTCATACCCCTCGGCGATGCCGTGCGCACGGGGGAGAACGTGCTGACGATGGAGTGCTCGCCGATGCGCGTGCTGGCCGAGATCGAACCGATCTACATCCTGGGCGATTTCCGGCTCGAACCGGCCGCCAAAGGGTGGAACATCGTCGCTCCGGGCGATTTCGCCGCCGGCAGCTGGAAGGCGCAGGGCTGGCCCTGCTATCCCGGCAAGGTGACCTATGCGCGGGAGTTCGATGTCGCCGAAAAGGCGCCCTACTACGAAGTGGCGCTGGGCGAGTGGAAGGGTACGGTCTGCGAGGTGCTCGTCAACGGCCGTTCGGCCGGTATCGTCTATGCGGAGCCGTATACGGTCGACGTGACGGAGTGGATCGTGACGGGCCGCAACCGTGTGGAGGTGAAGGTCGTGGGCAGCAACTACAACCTCATGGGGCCGCTGCACGCCGCGCACTTCAAACGGATCACGCCGGCCTTCTGGCGCGGGGTCAAGGAGTATCCCTCCGGTAAGGACTACGTGCAGCAGGACTACGGTCTGATGGGCGATTTCACCCTCGCGGCGGGTCGTTGACCCCTCTTTCGGACGAATTTGCGATGCGGGACGGCGGAATGCCGTCCCGCTTTTCGTCCGGTTTCGTTTGCGATTGTCGGGCGCTATGTCCGTGAGGAGGGGGATTTTGACATTCGGAAAGGGGTACGGCTCGAAGAAATGTCGGTTTCGTTATGAAATTTTTACGGTTTTATTTTGAAATTTTTCGTTTTATGCGTTCCTTTGTATGCGGAAAATAATCGAAAACGAAAATATCCTATGACAAAGCAATTCGATGTGATTATTATCGGCGGCGGCGCTACGGGTGCGGGTGTGGCCCGCGACTGCTCCCTGCGCGGTATCCGTGCGCTGTTGCTCGAACGAGGCGACATCGCCACGGGTGCGACGGGCCGTAATCACGGTCTGTTGCACAGCGGCGCACGCTATGCCGTGACGGACCGCGAATCGGCCGAGGAGTGCATCAAGGAGAACATGATCCTGCGCCGGATCGCCAGCCATTGCGTCGAGCAGACCGACGGTCTGTTCCTGAGCCTGCCCGAAGACGGGCTGGAATTCCAGGCCAAGTTCGGCGAAGCGGGTCGTGCGGCGGGTATCCGGGCCGACGTGATCGACCCGAAGGAGGCGCTGCGGCTCGAACCGTCGGCCAATCCGGCGATGATCGGCGCGGTGCGCGTTCCCGACGGCGCGGTCGATCCGTTCCGGCTGACGGCCGCCAACGTCATCGATGCCAAGGCGCACGGCGCCGAGGTGCTGACCTACCACGAGGTGCTCGACTTTCTGCGCGAACAGAACCGCATCACGGGCGTCAAGGTGCTCGACCGCAAGACGGGCCAGACGGCCGAATACCGCGCGCAGGTGGTGGTCAACGCGGGCGGCATCTGGGGGCACGACATCGCCCGCAAGGCGGGGGTGACGGTCAACATGCTGCCGGCCAAGGGCTCGCTGCTGATCTTCGGCCACAGGGTGAACAACATCGTGCTGAACCGCTGCCGCAAGCCGGCCGACGCCGACATCCTGGTGCCGGGCGATACGATCTCGCTGATCGGCACCACGTCGAGCAAGGTGCCCTTCGACGAGGTGGACGACATGTACGTGACGGCCGACGAGGTCGACCTGCTGCTGCGCGAGGGAATGAAACTGGCCCCGTCGCTGGAACATACGCGCATCCTGCGCGCCTACGCCGGCGTGCGTCCGCTGGTAGCGTCGGACGACGATCCGAGCGGCCGCAGCGTGAGCCGCGGCATCGTGGTGCTCGACCACGCCACGCGCGACGGGTTGGAGGGCTTCGTGACCATCACGGGCGGCAAGCTGATGACCTACCGTCTGATGGCGGAGTGGACGACCGACTTGATTTGCAAAAAGTTGAATCTTACGGCCAAATGTACCACCGCCGAGGAGAAGCTGCCCGGCTCGCGCGAGCCGGAGGAGGAGGTCAATCGTCGTCTGATATCGGTGCCGGTGGCGCAGCGCGCCTCGTCGATCCACCGTCACGGCGACATGGCCGGCAAGGTGGCTGCGGGCGATGCCGCCCGGCGTTCGCTGGTGTGCGAATGCGAGGAGGTGTCGGTCGGCGAGGTGGAGTATGCGCTCAATGAGCTGGACGTGAACAATCTGGTCGACCTGCGCCGGCGCACCCGTGTGGGCATGGGTACCTGTCAGGGCGAGTTGTGCGCCTGTCGCGCCGCGGGGCTGATGGCCGAAGCGGGCAAGTACTGCGTGCGGCGCGCCAAGGAGGATCTGACGGCGTTCCTCAACGAACGCTGGAAGGGCATGGCCCCCGTGGCGTGGGGCGATACGCTGCGCGAGAGCGAGTTCACGATGTGGCTCTACGACGGCGTGTGCGGTTTAACGAGTGCTAACAATACGAAATGACGATATGAAATTCGATAGTGTAATCATCGGCGGCGGCCTGGCGGGACTCGTCTGCGGCATCCGCCTTTCGAAAGCGGGGCGGCGCTGCGCCATCATCTCTTCGGGGCAGAGCGCGCTGCACTTCTCGTCGGGGTCGTTCGATCTGCTGGGCGCGCTGCCCGACGGTACGCCCGTGACCGCTCCCGCGGAGTCGGTGGCCGAGACGATCCGGCAGGCTCCCGAACACCCTTACGCCCGCATCGGCGCCGAACGTTTCGGGGCGCTGGCGGCCGAGGCCGCCGCACTGCTCGCGGAGGCGGGCGTCGCCGTCGAGGGCGATGCAGCCCGTAACCACTACCGGCTCACGCCGATGGGCGGGCTGAAACCCGCGTGGCTGACGCTGGCGGGGTATGTGCGCAGCGAAGCGTCCGATGCGCTGCCGTGGCGCAAGGCGGTGCTGTTCAATGCCGAGGGCTTCCTCGATTTCTATACGCAGTTCCTCGCCGAGGGATTCCGCCGCATGGGGACGGAGTGCGCGGTGCGCACGTTCAACATGCCGGCGCTCGAAACGATCCGCAACAATCCCAGCGAGATGCGTTCGGCCAATATCGCCCGCATCTTCGACCGGCAGGAGAATCTCGACGAGCTGGCCCGGATCCTGCGGCGCGAGGCGGGCGATGCCGAAGCGGTGTTGCTGCCCGCCGTGCTGGGGATCGACCGCCGCGATGCGGCGGCGCAACTCGAACGGCAGGCGGGCCGTCCCGTGGCGATGGTGGCCACGCTGCCCCCGTCCGTCCCGGGATTGCAGGCGCAGTTGCAGCTGCGGCGCTACTTCCAGCAGTCGGGCGGCGTCTACATGCTGGGCGACACCGCCGTGCGTTACGAGGCCGAAGGCGGCCGCATCACGGCGCTCTACACGGCCGACCACGGCGACATCGCCTTCGAGGCCGACAGCTACGTGCTCGCCACGGGCAGCTATTTCAGTCAGGGATTGGTGGCCGGGATGGACGGCGTGCGCGAACCGCTGTTCGGGCTGGACGTGGCCTGTGCCGCCGACCGCGGCGCATGGTACGACCGCGACCTGTTCGCGGCGCAGCCGTTCGAGCTCTTCGGCGTGAAGTGCGACGAGCGTCTGCGCGGCCTGCGCGACGGGCGTGCGGTGGAGAACCTCTACGTGATCGGCGCCGGACTGGCGGGATTCAACCCCGTGAAGGAGGGATGCGGCGCAGGTGTTTCGATGCTCACGGCGCTGGCCGCCGCCGAACGGATTTTAAACGAGTAAGGTTATGATGACGGAATACAGTGAAAACAATTTCGAGCAGTGCATCAAATGTACTGTCTGCACGGTCTACTGCCCCGCGGCGGCTGCCAATCCGCTCTTTCCGGGGCCGAAGCAGGCGGGGCCCGACGGCGAACGCCTGCGCCTGAAACAGCCCGGCTTCTACGACGAGGCGCTCAAATATTGCCTCAACTGCAAACGCTGCGAAGTGGCCTGCCCGTCGAACGTGCGTATCGGCGACATCATCCAGCTCGCGCGCATCAAGTACAGCAAGAAGCGGCCGGGACTGCGCGAGTTCGTGCTCGCCAACACCGATTTGGTGGGAACGCTCTCGACGCCGCTGGCGCCGATCGTCAACGCCACGGTGGGGCTCAAACCCGTGAAGATGGTCATGGATAAGGTCATGCGCATCGATCATCGCCGCACCTTCCCCAAATACGCCTTCGGCACGTTCGAGGGGTGGATGCGCAAGCAGCGCGAGGCGCAGGCGGCTTTCCCCGAACAGGTGAGCTATTTCCACGGCTGCTACGTCAACTACAACAACCCGCCGCTGGGCAAGGATTTCGTGCGGGTGATGAACGCGCTGGGCATCGGCGTGCAGCTGTTGAAAAAGGAGAAGTGCTGCGGCGTGGCGCTGATCTCCAACGGACTGATAAATCAGGCCAAACGGCAGGCGGAGGTCAATATCGCTTCGATCCGCGAGTCGGTCATGGAGCGAGGTCTTCCCGTGCTAGGCACCTCGTCGACCTGCACCTTCACGCTGCGCGACGAGTATCCCCACCTGCTGGGCATCGATACGTCGGACGTGCGCGATAGCGTGGAGCTGGCGACCCGCTATATCTACCGGCTGCTGGAATCGGGCAAGGCGAAGCTGCACTTCCGCAAGGATGCGCCCAAGATGAAGGTGGCCTACCATACCCCCTGCCACATGGAGAAGCTCGGGTGGTCGTACTACTCGATCGAACTGTTGAAGATGATCCCTTCGGTGGAGCTGACGGTGCTCGATTCGCAGTGCTGCGGCATCGCGGGAACCTACGGCTTCAAGAAGGAGAACTACGAGACCTCGCAGGCCATCGGCGAGGGGCTGTTCCGGCAGATCGAGGCGACGGGCTGCGACGTGGTGGCCACCGATTGCGAGACCTGCAAGTGGCAGATCGAGATGTCGACGTCGAAGCGGGTCGAACATCCGCTTTCGATTCTTGCGGCGGCGCTCGACGTGGAGTGACGCCAGAGGCGAGCGTTCGAACCGGCTCCGGAGATTCTCCGGAGCCGGTTTTTTGTTCGGGGCCGGGGAGAACGGGTGCGGAGGCGCGACGCGGCCTGCGGCAGCGGAGCGGTTGCGGACTTTCGACGGCAGGGGAGGCGGCTCGCAGAGCCGTCGGCGCGTTGCGGTCCGCGGGGCGAACCGGCGGCTTCGCGCAGGCGATGTCGGCGGACGTGACGATTTTTTTTGCCTGATTTTCATTTCCGGTTACGCAATGCGGCCCCGTCGTGCGTATATAGGGTAGAAAGAGTCGATTATGGATAAAAAAGAGATGCGAAACCTCCTCGACGGCGATTGCTCGCCCGCGGAGGGGCAGGCCGGCGGCCGGCCGCTG
>OBVY01000640.1_pt1 | contig 31968 bp, 33 predicted proteins | sample 1538051 | NCBI WGS metagenome assembly OBVY01 (sample SAMEA2580017, study PRJEB22360) | human gut metagenome | biome: human gut; feature: human-associated habitat; material: faeces | place: Denmark | collected 2008/2010 | reverse complement strand
CAGAGTGCAGTGGGCGGGCCCATCGGCGGGCCGCTCCACTGCCCGCCGCTGGTACTGTTCAGCCTCGTGACGGTGGGCTACTCCTCCAACGCCCTCGGCGGCGCAGGCGGCCCTCTGGCCGTCCTCATCATCGCCATTGTGGCCGCTGAGCTGGGCAAAGCCGTCAGCAAGGAGACCCGCGTTGACATCCTCGTCACCCCGCTGGTGACCATCTTTGCCGGCGTCGGCCTCTCGATGCTCATCGCCGCCCCCATCGGCGCAGCCGCAAGCCAGGTGGGTACCCTCATCATGTGGGCCACCGAACAGGCTCCCTTCCTCATGGGCATCCTCGTCTCGGTCATCGTGGGCGTCGCCCTGACCCTGCCCATTTCCTCTGCCGCCATCTGCGCGGCCCTCGGCCTGACGGGCCTCGCCGGCGGCGCTGCCGTGGCGGGCTGCTGCGCCCAGATGATCGGCTTTGCCGTCATGAGCTATAAGGAAAACGGCGTCGGCGGCCTCATCAGTCAGGGCCTCGGCACCAGTATGCTCCAGATGGGCAACATCGTAAAGAATCCCCGCATCTGGATCGCCCCCACGCTGGCCAGCGCCATCACCGGCCCTCTGGCCACCTGCGTCTTCCACATGGAGATGAACGGTGCCGCCGTCTCTTCCGGCATGGGTACCTGCGGCCTCGTGGGCCAGATCGGCGTCTACACCGGCTGGGTCAGCGACATCGCCGCCGGCACCAAGGCCGCCATCACCCCGATGGACTGGGCTGCCCTCGTCCTCATCTGCTTCGTCCTGCCCGCCGTGCTCAGCGTTCTCTTCTGCGAGATCGAGCGCAAGCTTGGCTGGATCAAGGACGGCGATTTGAAGCTGAACTGAGCGTATAGAAAAAGCCTGCCGACAGCAGGCTTTTTCCTGTTTATACCACTCTTTCCCCATCCAGCACCGCCTGCCGGAGGACATCCCCCTCATACACCAGCTTGAGGGAGAACCACGGATGCTCCTCGTTGAGCAGCTTGAAGAAAATTTTATCGCCCTCCCAGATGGGCAGCTGCTCCACCTTTTCCTTCGGCACCCATTCCAGCACGCCTTCCCGGCAGGCATCGCCCTGTATCCTCTCGCCCGTCCACCCGTCGGCGGTGTAGAGGTGGATGAACTCGGTCATATTGCCCCAGATGAAGGTCAGCAGGCCCCGGCTGCGCCAGTGGGTCAGCGTCAGGCCCGTCTCTTCCTTCACCTCCCGGAGAAGGCAGTCCTCCGGGCTCTCGAACCGCTCGAATTTCCCGCCGACGCCCACCCATTTGTCGTGGTTGTAGTCGTCCTCCTTCTTCACACGGTGGAGCATCAGGTAGGCGTCGTCCCGCTCCAGATAGCACAGCGTCGTGCTGAAGATCGGGTATTCCGGATTCATAAAGGCACCAAGATTCATCTTACTTTCCCTTTTTTTTTTTAACAGCAAAGCGCCCCGCAGATGACCCCTGCGGGGCGCTGTTTTTATGCGTTTATGCCTTGCGGCCTGCGCGTCCCCTGCCCGCATTGTTCAGCTTGCGGACGAGGTCGTTCTGATGCTTGCGCTGGGAGGGCGTCGGCTCCGGATCATGGGCCTCTTCGGCCTTGGCCCGGGTCTGCTGGACGGTGGGGTCCACACGCTCGAGGTTCCACTCCTGATTGCCGCCCGAGACGAAGTTCCAGATCTGCGCCTGCGCACCGTTGGAGGTGTTCATGCCCACAAGGTCGATGTACTTGTCGGCCAGCACGTTGCGGATGCGGGTCCGGCCATTGCGGGTAGGCTCGAGCTCCCAGCACTGGCTCAGTCCGCTGGTGCGGCCCCACTGATGGAGCCATGTTCCTTCCACCACGCCGCCGAGGGCGAGGTCCATCATTTTGCCGGTAAAACGGTTCTGGATGCGCCACCGTCCTTCGCCTGCATCCACGAATTTCCACTGCTGCCACGGATGACCTGCGTAGTCCCACAGACGGATCGCAGCGCCGTTCTCCGTGTTGAAGTTCTTTACTTCCAGCACCTTTCCATTGGGGGCCTTGATGAGGTAAAATTCATTTTCTGATAATACGACCTGCGATGCCTTTGCCATAACTGCGTTCTCCTTTCAGCGTAGACTTTTGATGCTCTTATTATAACGCATTTTGGTTTGGGCAGCAAGAATAGTTTTCCATAATTTTTGCGGATTTCTTTATGCATTCTGCTCGTTTTGCGGAGATCTCCTCGCTTTACCCTCCGGCCCAAATTCCACCGCCGGAGCATACTTGTATACATCTCAAAAACGCCCCCGCAGCTGTCCTTTTCCACCCTGTTTTTGCCCCAAGAACAGCACCCCCGTTTTCGGCCCGTTTCAGCTCCAAAACGGGCCGAACTGTCCCTGCCGCAAGGCCAGTTCAGTGCAGTGACTTCAGTTTTATAAATCAAAACTTACTTCGGTACTTCACTTTAATGATAGATATTGCATTTCAGAAAGAGCTTTAATTTGTTTCACGTTTTCTGCTATTGACTTTATTTCAAAACCGGTGTATAGTAAGCTTGCAGGGAGCGGGAAGCGCCCCCGTAACAACGAGCTTCAGGCTCCGCACACTGCGGGCCTGTGAGAAAATATAGGAGGTTTGACTATGTATTACTACATTCTGGGCTGCGGTATCGCTTGTTTGGTCCTGTTCGGCATCAACAGCATGGAGACGGTATGCGTCAAGCCGGCTGAGATGGTTGGCAAGGTCCTGCTGTGGCCTGTCACCCTGATGGAAGCAGTTGTCCGTTACAGCTCCACTCATCACAACTTCAAGGCTGCGCTGTAAAACGCATCACGTCTGAGGACGTCGAAAAAGCCATCAAGGCTGCCGTACTCTTTGCGGGTACGGTAGCCTTTTTGCTTTACACCCGGGGGCTGGATGTGGTACACTGTATATTATAAAGCGATTTCCCGCCGAACCTTATCGTGCGCAGTTCCGCGCTATTTTTCAGGAGGACTATGAAACCCGATTACAAGTTGGTCGCCAAGGCCAAATACATCCACATGACCGCCGACCTTGCCAGCGAGGTCTGGCACGAGGTCTACAAACGCTATTTCCCCGCAAAGCAGCTGGACGCCCTCATCGAGAACTTGCAGAGCGCCGACGCCATCGAAGAGGACATCGACAACGATGTGAACTACTTCCTCGTCTTCCTCGGCAGCAGCCTTATCGGCTACTTTGCATGGAAGATGGAGAACACTTCGCTCCATCTGCTCCACCTCTACCTCAAGCCCGAATACCGCGGCAAGGCCATCGGCCGGGACATCGTGGCGTCCTGCGAGCGTCTGGCCCGGGGCGAGGGCCGGGGCCGCGTCTGGTGCGGCGTCAACGCCAAGGCCCTGCCAGTGCAGCAGTTCTTCAAGGCCCGGGGCTACCGCTCCCTCGGCCCTGCCGAGAGTGAGGGCGGCATCGAGCGCAACGAGCTGATCTTTGAGCGGATGTTGTAAATTTCCCGCAAAGACCATTGCATTTTCTGCTCATTTGTACTACACTAAAGTAGTGTATTGAAGTACCCGTCTGCGGGTCCAACATCATTGAATGACCGGGGAGGAACCGTATATGGCAAAGGACCATCCGACCGGAAAATCCGGCCTGTATGCCGCTTTTCTGGAGCTTGAGACGCCCGAGGAGTGCTACCGCTTCTTGCAGGATGTATGCAGCTACGCAGAGCTGAGCGCGATGGAGCAGCGCTACAACATCGCCGAAAAGCTCATGCGCAAGCAGAGCTACACCAGCATCATGGGCAACATCGGCGCATCCAGCGCCATCATCAGCCGCGTGAGCCGTGTGCTGGGCCGGGACGACAGCGTCCTGCGCCGCATTCTGGAAAAGAACGGCGTCTCCGCTGGCACCGAAGACTGAATTTCACTGACCGCTGGCGCACTGCGGGCCGGGGACGCCCCGCCTGCGGTGCGCTTTTTCTTTGATTTATAAAAGGAGTATCTGATTATGAGCAAAGCTGTTCTGTTTTTTGCCGACGGCACCGAGGAGTGCGAGGCCCTGCTGGTGGCCGACCTTCTCCGCCGCGCCAGGGTCGAAGTCATCATTGCGTCCGCCATGGGCCGCCGCGCCCTTGTCAGCAGCCACGGCATCCACCTGAACGCCGACGCGCTGGCCGAGGATGTGGATTACAGCGACGTGGACATGGTCATCCTGCCCGGCGGCATCCCGGGTACGCCCAACCTCGCCGAGAACAAGACCGTCACCGACACCTGCGTTTCCTTCGCCAGGGCAGGCAGGAAGGTCGCCGCCATCTGCGCCGCGCCCAGCATCCTCGCCAGCCTCGGCCTGCTGGAAGGCAGGAACGCCACCGCCCACGCCGGATTTCAGGACAAGCTGGCCGGTGCCATCGTCCACGATGAGGAAGTCGTCGTAGACGGCAGCATCACCACCAGCTACGGCCTCGGCGGCGCTATCCCGTTTGCCCTCGAGCTGGTGCGCCAGCTGGCCGGCCCCGCCGAAGCCGACCGCATCCAGAAGGCTATCGCGTATCGGCACTGAGAAGGAGGCTTTTCTATGCGTTTCATCACCTGCCGCCTGCCCGACGGCGTGGAAGACCCGGCCATCCTCTCTGCCGATGGCCGTCAGGTCTGGCCCCTGAGCTGGCTGGGCCTTTCTTACGAGACGTTGTCCGACGCCATCCCGTTCCTGACCCCGCAGGTGCGGGCCGGGCTTTCGCTGGCCATCGCAGGCATCCCGGCGCTGCCTATTGAGGCCGTCACGCCGGAAAGCCCCATCCCGTCTCCGGCGCAGGACGTCATCTGTCTGGGCATCAACTACATGGCCCACTCCGACGAAGCCGAGAAATACTCTGCCGACGCCTTTGCGACCAAGCATCAGGACGCCATCTACTTTTCCAAGCGGGTCACCCGGGCCGTGCCGGACGGCGGCTTCATCGAGGCCCATACCGACCTCGTGAAAAAGCTGGACTACGAGTGTGAACTGGCCGTCGTTCTGGGAAAGGACGCGAAGGACGTTCCCGCAGGGCAGACGAAAGACTACGTCTTCGGCTACACCATCCTGAACGATGTCTCTGCACGGGATGTCCAGACCGCCCACAAACAGTGGTATTTCGGCAAGAGCCTCGACGGCTTCACTCCCATCGGCCCCTGCATCGTCACGGCAGACGAGTTCGACACCTACCCGCCCAAGCTCCCCATCCGCTGCTTCGTCAACGGCGAAAAGCGGCAGGACTCCAACACCGGCCTGCAGATCTTCGACATTGACCATGTCATTGCCGAGCTTTCGCAGGGCATGACCCTCAAGGCCGGCACTATCATCGCCACCGGTACCCCGGCGGGCGTCGGCATGGGCATGGAGCCGCCCTGCTTCCTCAAACCGGGCGACGAAGTTCGCTGCGAGATCGAGGGCATCGGCACCCTGACGAACACAGTCCGCTGAGCAAATCTCATTCCGTTTTGTATTATTTCGCTCGGTTTCTACTTATTCGATGTATTTTCGCACAAGACAGCTCTTTGTTCACGAACAATTCATATTAAATTCATATTCCGTTCATGCATCTTCGGTATATGTATGGCATCAAAGGCGCGGTGTGCGCCGAAAACCCCTGACAGCACACTCCATATCGCCGCTCTCCCGGGCGGCTGAGGAAAGGAATCGGAAGAATATGAAAATTGGTTTTTGGGAACTCGTGGTCATCGTGGTCATCGCGTTCGTCTTCATCGGCCCCGACCAGCTGCCCGTCTACGCAAAGAAGCTGGGCAAGATGCTGCGCGAGCTGAAGAAGTACACCGGCGCTGCCTCCGAGGAGATCCAGAAGAATGTCGTGGAGCCTCTGAACGAGATCCAGGCCCCCCTCAAGGAAGCTGTTGCCCCCCTGACCGACATCAAGAAGGACATCGACAACAGCGTGAAGGACGTCACCAAGAGCTTCACCGGCATCGGCAAGACCAGCAAGGAAGAGGCCGCCAAGGCCGAGCAGGCTGAGGAAGTCACCGAGCTGGAAGAGGTCGAGGAGCTGCCCGAGGAGACCCCTGCCGAGGCGCCCGCAGCCGAAGCTCCCAAGGCAGAGCAGACCCCTGCTGCTGAGCCTGTGAAGGCCGAGGAAAAGACCGACGCCCCCGCAGAGGCAGCACCCGTGGCCGAAGAAGCCGCCCCCGCTGCCGAAGCCGCACCTGCCGAAGAGGCAAAGGCTTAAGAAGCCGTTTTCATAAGCATTGCACACCGCCCGAACGGCCTTTTTGCTCGCATTCTGCGTTGCTTTCCCTTGCAATCCGTCAGGATTGCTGCGGAAAATCGCCTTGTCTGCGGGCAAAAATCCTCGCTGTTCGGCGCACCCTGCTTACGAAAACAGCTTCTAATCCCCCCACCGATGCACCCGCGCCCGCGGTTGCCTTATACATTGTAATCAGCCCGCCTCGCGGCGCGGCAAAGTAAAAAGGAGATCATTATTATGCGTATTGGTACTAACGAGCTGCTTATCATCCTGGTCGTCGTCCTGCTCATCTTTGGACCCAAGAACCTGCCGAAGCTGGGCAAGATGTTCGGCAAGACCATGAACAACTTCAAGAAGGGCATGGAGGAGTCCGAAGCAGAGGACGAGACCACTGCCAAGGCCGAGACCCAGACTGAGAAGAAGGACGACGAGGAGTAATCTGTGGCTACGAACGTAAAGCGCAAAAAGAAAGCCGAAGTCATGCCTGACGACGGCAACATGACGCTGACGGGCCACCTGAAAGAGTTGCGCAACCGGCTGATCGTCTGCGCCGTGGTGTTCGTGGCGGCGGTCGTGGTCACGCTGGCTTACGCCGACCGCCTCATCGACCTGCTGACCGCCATGGGCCAGGGTTTCTACACCTTCGTGTCCATCGCCCCGCAGGAAAAGCTGATGCAGTATTTCCGCGTCTCTCTGCTGGCGGCTGTGGTGGTCACAGTGCCTGTGGCGCTGTATCAGGTGTACGCCTTTGCAAAGCCCGGCCTGAAAAAGAGCGAGACCTTCTTCCTCAAGCTGGTCATCCTGCTGGGTCTGGCCCTCTTTGTGGTGGGCGTGCTGTTCGCCTACAAGCTCATGATGCCCTTCATGCTCCAGTTCCTCAGCACCGGCATCGAGGGCGCCGACTACATCCAGACCACCACCAGTATCGAGAGCTATGTCAGCCTCTGCCTGACCATGTTCATCATCTTCGGCTGTGTGTTTGAGATGCCTCTGGTCACCATCATCCTCTCCAAGATGGGCATTGCGAACCCCGAACTCATGAAGAAGGGCCGGGGCGTTGCCATCGTGCTCATCTTCTTCATCGCAGCTGTCGTCACCCCGCCGGACATCGTGTCCCAGTGCATGGTGGCTATCCCCATGGTGCTGCTCTACTTTATCAGCATCTTCCTGAGCGGCATCTTCTACAAGCCCCGCTCTGAAGACGGCGATGACGAAGAGGAAGAGGAAAACGAGGACTAAGGCTTTTTCATCCGTCACGAAAGCGCACTCTGCTGCTTGCAGGGTGCGCTTTTTTGCGGCCTGTTTTATGCCATTCTGCCAAAAAAGCGGTGTTATTTCTGTCTGATTGCATAAAAACCGGCCCGCCCCCTGCTCTTTTGGCCCGGAGTATGTTATACTGATGTCAAATGATAACCGGCGGGCGACCGCCGCAGAAAAAGGGGTAAATGAGTTATGAAAGAATACGCATTCGGCATCGACCTCGGCGGCACCACGGCCAAGGTCGGCCTGTTCACCACCTCGGGCGCTCTGCTGGAAAAGTGGGAAGTCCCCACCGACACCTCCAACGCCGGTGAGCGCATCCTCGAGAATCTGGCCGACGCCATCCACGCCAAGATGGCCGAGAAGGAGATCACCTCCGAGCGGGTGGAAGGCGTCGGCATCGGCGTCCCCGGCCCCGTGCTGGACAGCCGCGTCGTCCCCATCATCTGCGCCAACCTCGGCGGCTGGGGCGAACGGAACGTCTCGGCCCAGCTGTCCGGCCTGCTGGACGGCATGAAGGTGCTGGTGGGCAACGACGCCAACGTGGCTGCTCTGGGTGAGATCTGGATGGGTACCGCCAAGGGCTGCCGCAGCGCAGTCATGGTCACGCTGGGCACCGGCGTCGGCGGCGGCGTCATCGTCAACGGCAAGGTCATCGACGGCGCACACGGTGCCGGCGGCGAGATCGGCCACATCACCGTCAACCCTCACGAGACGGCCGCCTGCGGCTGCGGCAAGCACGGCTGCCTCGAGCAGTATTCCAGCGCCACCGGCGTCGTCCGCTGCATGAAGAAGCTGCTGGACGAGAACCCCGACGCAGACTGCGTCCTGCGCGGCAAGGATTTTGAGGCCAAGGACGTCTTTGATGCCGCCCGCAGCGGCGACGCCCTCGCTGCCCGCGAGGTGGACAAGATGACCGACACCCTCGGCATGGCTCTGGCCTCCATTGCCAGCACCACCGACCCCGAGATGTTCCTCATCGGCGGCGGTGTGGCCCGCGCAGGCGACGTCCTCTTCGACCCGCTGGTGGAGCACTTCAAGACCTACGCCTTCAAGTCCTGCCGCGAGACGCCCATCAAGGCCGCAAGCCTTGGCAACGACGCCGGTATTTACGGCGCCGTGCGGCTCATTGTCGGAGAATAAGAGAGAGTATAACAAAAGAGGCACTGCCGCTGGCAGTGCCTCTTTTGTTATATTTGTTCTTTTTACAACGTATCTTCCCCGGGCAGCTGATTCCACAGGCGGTAGTAGACGCCCTTCTTCGCCAGCAGCTCGTCGTGGGTGCCGGACTCCTCGATACCCTCTGCGCCCAGCACAAGGATACGGTCGTAGTCCCTGATGGTGGTCAGTCGATGGGCGATGGTCAGGGTCGTGCGGCCATGGGCCAGCTTTTCGAGGCTCTGGCCCACAAGGATCTCGCTCTCGTTGTCGAGGGCGCTGGTGGCCTCGTCCAGAATGAGGATGGGCGGGTTCTTCAGGAAGACCCGCGCGATCGCAATGCGCTGCTTCTGGCCGCCCGAGAGCTTGACGCCGCGCTCACCCACATAGGTATCAAAACCGTCCTTCAAGGCGCTGATAAAGCGCTCTGCGCCCGCCAGACGGGCCGCCTCGATAATTTCCTCCCGGGTCGCGCCGGGCTTGCCGTAGGCGATGTTATCCGCCACCGAACCGCTGAACAGATAGACGTCCTGCTGGACGATGCCGATGTCCTCCCGCAGGCTCTTGAGGGTGACGTGCTGGATGTCCTGCCCGTCGATGAGGATACGGCCTCCCGTCACCTCGTAGAAGCGGGGGATGAGGTTGCAGAGCGTCGTCTTGCCGCCGCCGGACGGGCCGACCAGCGCCAGACGCTCACCGGCCTTGATGTCAAGGCTGACATGGTGGAGCACCTTGTTGTGGTCGTCGGGGTACTCGAAGCTGACGTCCTCGAAGCGGATGGCGCCCGGACCGGGCTGCAGGGGCTTTGCGTCCTCGGCATCCTGGATGGTCACGGGGGTGTCCATGATCTCCGCAAAGCGCTCGATGCCGGTCATGCCGCGCTGGAACTGCTCGGCGAACTCGACGATGCGGCGGATGGTGGCGATGAGAGTGGTGACGTAGAGCATATAAGCCACCAGGTCACCGGCGGTTATCTTGCCGTACACCAGCGACAGACCGCCCGCAAGGATGACCACCAGATACATCAGGCCGTCGAAGAGGCGGGTGGAGGTGTTGAACGCAGCCATGGCGTAGTAGCCCAGCGTCTTGATGTGCTCGAAATCCTTGTTGCCCCTGGCGAATTTCTCGCGCTCTTCGTCCTCGGCGGCGAAGGCCTTCACCACACCCTGACCCAGAAGGCTGTCCTCGATGGTGGCGTTCAGCTCACCGATCTGGACGCGCTGCTGGCGGAACCGGGCGCGCAGGCGCTGGTTCAGCTTGACGGACACGACGCCCATCAGCGGCACGCAGGCGAACACCGCCAGCGTCAGCGGCACACTGGCCTGACACAGGATGAGGAAGGATGCCAGGATCTTGATGCCCGCGATGAAAAATTCCTCGGGGCAGTGGTGGGCGAACTCGGTCACGTCGAACAGGTCGTTGGTGATGCGGCCCATGATGGTGCCGACCTTGGTGTTGTTGTAGTAGGTGTGGTCGAGCTTGAGCAGGTGGTCGAAGGCGTCCCGGCGCATGTCCGTCTCGATGTGGACGCCCATGATGTGGCCGATGCCCGACATGAAATACTGCGCAGCACCGTCGATGATGCGGAGCACGAAGTACACTGCCGCCAGCTTGAGCACGATGCCCGCCGTGAGGGTGATGCCCACGCCCATGGCGGAGTTGGTGATGGTGCTCATGATCTTGGGCAGGATGATGTCGCACAGGGTGGTCATCGCCGCACAGAACAGGTCGATGAACAGGGTCTTTTTGTATTTTGCCAGATAGGGCAGAAAGCGCCGGATGAGGGCGCCGCTGCCGGTGTGCCGCACTGCGGGGTCGCTGACTTTTTGCATGGTTCCTCCATTTTTAAGTTTCCGGGTTCAAACCTCTCCGTCACGCCTGCGGCGTGCCACCTCCCCTAACGAGGGGAGGCTTTGGCAGCCGGGTGAAGCTTGCTGGATACGCCAGAGGCTCCCCTACTAGGGGAGCTGGCGGGCGCAAGCCCGACTGAGAGGTTACTTCTTCGAATAATCTCTCTCGCCGTAAATGGCCGTACCAATGCGCACGAGGGTGGCCCCCTCACGGATGGCGTTCTCAAAGTCGCCGCTCATGCCCATGGAGAGGGTCTCCATCTTCACGTTCTGGTACCCCCGCTCCCCGGCCTGCACGAACAGCTTGTACACCTGAGCCAGATAGCGGCGGTTCTGGGCGTCGTCGTCGTTGACGGGCGGAATGGCCATCAGACCCTTGACCCGGATGTGCTCTTCTGCGGCGGCAGCGTCCAGCAGGGGCCAGAGCTGTTCCGGCGAGACGCCCGACTTCGACTCCTCGCCGCCGATGTTCACTTCCAGCAGGACGTCCTGCACGATGCCGGCCTTGGCGGCTTCCTTTTCGATGGCGGCCAGCAGATGCTCGCTGTCCACGCTCTGGATGAGGCTTGCGCGGCCCAGCACCTTCTTGATTTTGTTGGTCTGCAAATGGCCGATGAAGTGACTGGGCTTGCCGCAGTAAGCACCGGCGTCGTAGTTGGCGCAAAGCTCCTGCACATGGTTCTCGCCGAACACATCGATGGCAAGGGCCGCGCTGGCGGCGACGGTGTCCGCGGTGCGGGTCTTGCAGGCGGCGCAGAGCTGCACTTCGGCGGGGTCGCGGCCTGCTTCCCTGGCCGCTGCGGCCATCTTTTCGCGGATGGCCTCCACAGCCTCCCGCATCTCTTCCAGATTCTTTTCCGCCATAAGGCTCAGTCCTCCTCGGTATATTTTGCGCGCTCGCCGCCGATGAGCTTCGGGCGGGTGCGGGCGCAGAGAATGTTGGCCTCGCCGATCTTCGAAAGGCTCAGCCGCACCGGCACAGCCACCCGGCGCAGATGCATTCCGATGAGGGTGCCTCCGATGTCGATGCCTGCGTGGGCGCGGATCTCCTCCACCGCGATGGGGTCTTTGAACTGCTTCCAGCAGGTGGTGGCCCAGCTGCCGCCCGCATGGGGACGCGGCACGACACAGACTTCCTCCCAGCCGTATTTCTCAGCGGCTTCCCGCTCAATAATGATGGCCCGGTTGAGGTGCTCACAGCACTGTGCGGCCAGCCAGATGCCGTTTTCGGCCAGCACCGGTGCGACGCCGGCGTAGACAGCCTGTGCAGCCTCAAGGCTCGAGTCCTTGCCGATGTGGCCGCCGACGATCTCGCTGGACGAGCAGCCCACCACAAAGACATCGCCCTTTTTCAGCTTTGCCTGGGCCAGCAGCTCCGTCACAGCCTGCCGCGCTTCGGTCTCGATTTGCTTTTTGAACTCTTCCGTCATAAAAAACACCTCGTTTTATACTCTTGCAGACAGCAGGCTGGCAGAGCCTGCCGCGCCGAAATACACTTTGCTTCCCGCCGGGCACACCGCCGTGCAGCCGTCCAGCTCTCTGCCCGAGAATGTCTGCTTCCAGCTTCCGTCGGCGGTGTCCACAGCCTCGGCGCAGGGGGCGTCCGCAGGCAGCTTGAACAGCTTTTTCTGGATGTTCTCACCGGCCCGCAGGGCGATGCCCCGCAGAAGGGTGCTGTCCGCGTGCTTTTCCAGCCAGCCGCTGCGGATCCAGCGGTAGCTGATATAGAGGGTGCCGTCCTCGTCCAGCGCCAATGCGCCGGGGTATCCCGGCAGGCCGGACACAAAGCTCCCGCAGTTTTTGCCGCCGGCAGTCAGCTCCCGGGCGTCGGCGTCCACACTCCAGATGCAGCGATCCCCGAGGTCGGAGACGTACAGCGTTCGGCCATCCTCCGAGAGGGCCAGACCAGCCGCACCGGCCACGCCGCCCAGCACCTGTTCCACCGTCCGGGCCGACGGGTCATACACATAGACGCAGCCCGTGCCGGTGTGGGCGATGAGCTCGGTGCGGAGAGCGCTTTCCAGCCCGTTTTTCGCAGCGGCTTCGGTGGACACGGCGAAATAGACCTTCCCGTCCGGGCCGGTCTCCACCGCCGACAGCACACCCAGCGGTGCGCCGTCGATCTGAGTCACCACCTGTTCTACTGAGGTTCCCCAGCTGTCATGCCGGGCGCGGCAGAGCGCCCCGCCGGAGGGCGTCACCACCGTCAGCCACAAGTCGCCGTCGGCGTCGAAGGCAAAGCCGGTCAGCTCGCCCTCCACCGACAGGATGGCCGCGTAGTGTCCGCCGTCGGTGCGGACAAGGTCGCTCTGACGCTTTTTCATAGCTGCACCGTTGTAGGCAGCAGCGTAGACAAGGCCGTCCTGGGTGCGGACGCAATCCACGCCCAGATAGCCGCCCAGCTTCCAGCCGTCCTTGCTGTCGGCAGAGAGGGCCGTCTGCGCGGCACCGGTGTCCTGCCGCACATCCGGGGCGGTGTAGGCTTTCGGCGGCGTGTCGATGGGCCGCAGCAGCAGGCCGTACGCCAGCGCCGCCAGCATCAGCAGGGCAAAGATGTTGCTGGCCACCCGGAAGCGGGTCATCAGGGCTTCCCGCTCGATGGCGGCCTGTGCTTCCAGCTGGGCTTTCCGGCGGGCAGCGGCGGCAGACGTACGCTGGGCGCGGCGGAGCCACCGGTCCACAAAAAGGGCCACGTTCGGCCCCACCGTGATGGATGCAATGAAGAGGAGCAGTACCAGCTCTACGAATCCAATGCGCATGAACAGTTTTTCCTTTGTATTTGTCAGATTTCGGGGAAGTCTTTTATCATTGTAGTATAGCACACTTCGGCTTTTCTGCGCAAGATGAGGCCAAGCTTGACAGCCCCCGAAGCGGCCCCTTATAATCGGAGCAGACACGAAACGCACCCACTGGGATGTTTTCCCAAAAAATCTACTCAAACTTCACAAAAATTCCTAATTGATAGGGTATGATAGACTTAAATGCAGTATACAGTTCCGCCGGGCTGGCTCTGAGCCGCCTCCGGCGCTTGGGCGATAGAAGCTTTTAGGAGGAATGCCTTATGGCAAAAATTCTTATCGTTGACGACGAGCCCCGCATCCGGGAGCTCATCCGGGAGAATTTACAGTATTCGGGCTACACCTGCGAGGAGGCAGGGGACGGCTCCGCCGCCCTGTCGCTGCTCACCGGCGGCGGCTACGATCTGGTCATCCTCGATTTGATGATGCCCTTCATGGACGGCATGACCTGCCTGCGGGAGATGCGCACCCGCCGCATCAACACCCCCGTCATCATCCTGACGGCCCGCGGCGAGGAGTACGACAAGCTGGCCGGCCTCGAGGGCGGCGCTGACGACTATGTGGTCAAGCCCTTCTCCCCCCGGGAGCTGGTGGCCCGTGTCAAGGCCGTGCTCAACCGCACCATGCCCCGCACCGAGGCTTCCGACAGCACCATGACCTTCGGGGAGCTGTCCATCGACACGGCCAGCCACACCGTCAAGGTCTCGGGCGAGGAAGTGAGCCTCACGCCCAAGGAGTTCGACCTGCTGGTCTTTCTGGCCTCCAACAAGGGCATCGCCCTCAGCCGCGAGAAGATCCTGCAGAAGGTGTGGAACTACGACTACTTCGGCGAGGACCGCACCGTGGACACCCATGTCAAGATGCTGCGCGGCCATCTGGGCAAGTGCCGCGGCTACATCGCCACTGTCTGGGGCATCGGCTACAAGTTCGACCCCGACGCGGCGCGTTAAGCGGAGGCTCTGCTCTTCATGCGGCAAACGAGCAAAACACGGCGCACCATCGGCATCCGGGGCCAGCTCATGGGCTTTCTGTGCTTCATCTGCCTCTTGCTGGTGGGGCTGTTCTGGTTTCTGAGCACCCAGCTGCTGGAGCCCCTCTACACCACCCATATCCAGAAGCAGCTCACCGAGCAGGCTGATGCCATCGTGGCCCGGATGGACGAAGCCATCGGGAAGGGCGAGACCCTCTCCTACTGGGCCTTCGGCAGCCGGCTGTACGTCAACAGCACCTTCTTCAACGCGCTGCGGGACGACATCTTCGAGCTGGGCGGGATGAGCAGCTTCTGCATCGACATCTCCGACACCACCCTGCGGCAGATCTTCAAGGTGGATACCCTGCCCTACTGCAACCTTCACCGCACCCGCCCCACCGACACTGCCGACGAGCAGACCGCCTACACCACGGCCCGCGCCATGCGGCAGCTCTGCCGGGAGAGCGGCGGCACAGTGGTGCGGAAGATCAACCCGCCCACGCCCTCCGGCTCGGTCCAGCTGATGGTGGGCCGGATGACCTCCGACGGAAATTACACGGTGCTGGTGACTACCAGCCTGATGCATGTGGCCGAGGCCGGCAAGGTGCTCAGCACCGTCCTGCCGCTGGCTGCGGCCCTCATTTTCGCCTTCTCGATGTCGGCGGCATGGCTGTTCAGCGAGTGGTTCACAAAGCCTCTGCGCGCCCTCTCCGGGGCTGCGCGGCAGGTGGCACAGGGCAACTACGCCGTCCATGTGGACTCGGTGCGGAACGACGAGCTGGGCGACCTGGCCCAGGAGTTCAACCACATGGCAAAAGAGGTCCAGCACGCCTCCCAGATGCAGCGCGACCTGCTGGCCAATGTCTCCCACGACCTGCGCACCCCGCTCACCCTCATCAAAGGCTATGCCGAGACGGTGCGCGATCTGACCGGCGACGACAAGAAGCACCGCGACGAGCAGATGAACATCATCGTGGACGAGACCGACCGCCTGACGGCCCTTGTTTCCAGCGTCATGGAGCTGAGCAAGGTCACGAGCGGCGCACTCAAGTGCGAGAAGGTCCACTTCGACATGGGCCAGCTCTGCGACGAGGTGAGCGAGCGTTACGACGCCGTCTGCGCCCAGAACGGCTGGCAGCTCAAGCTGGAGATCCCTGACGAAGAGCTTCCCGTCTGTGCCGACCCCGACATGATGCAGCGCGCTCTGCATAACCTTTTGGGCAACGCCATGCACCACATCGGCGAAGACGGCATCTTCGTGCTGCGGGCGCTCCGCTGCCCCGAGGGCGTCCGGGTGGAGGTGGAAGACCACGGCCCCGGCATCTCCGCCGAGGACCTGCCCTATATCTTCGACCGCTATTACCGCTCCCGCTCCGACGCGGGCAAGCAGGGGACCGGCCTCGGCCTCTCCATCACCAAAGCCATCTTCCAGCAGCACGGCTTCCGCTTCGGCGTCCACAGCACTGTGGGCAAAGGCACCGTGTTCTGGTTCATCATGACCGATACCGAAGAAGTTTCCTCATAAAAAGGCGGGTCGCAGTCCGTTGGGACCGTGACCCGCCTTTTTGCTATTTTTTCCGGCAGTACACCACTACCCTCGCTTTTCCGCCGGGGGTGCAGGTGTAGAGCACGAGGGGACAGCCGCCCTCCCGCAGAACTTCGGGTTCTTCGGGCGAGACCTGCGCAGTCCGCTCCACCGTGTACACTGCCTCAGCGCCGTCCTGTGAAGTGAAACGCACCTCGTCGCCCTCGGAAAGGCTGCTCAGCCGCCCGAAGTGCGATTTGTAATTGTGAGCCGCGATGACAAGGTCTCCGCCCGCCGTACTGCCGCATTGACGGCAGGGCGAGACCTTGAGGTTTGCCTTGCTCCACTCGGTCTGCACCGGCAGCTCCAAGCCCAGAGCGGGGATGGTCAGCACCCCCAGATACTCCCGCTCGATGCTTGACGCCGGGGTTTCCGAAACCGGTTCCGGCCCGGACTCTGCATCTTCCGTGGGCAGGCTTTCCGCGCTGTCTGCGGGCCGTTCTGCCTCCGACACTGCCGCGATGCTCTGGCTCTGGCGCAGCTGGCTCACCGCCGAAGCGGCCTGAGTGCCCGCCCTTGCATCCTCGAGCCGGTCGTAGACATAGAGACAGACCGCTGCCAGCACCAAGGCACTGCCCAGCATCAGGCAGAGCCGCTCCGGCACCCGCCTACGCATCGTGTCCGCGCTTCCGGCTCAGCCAGAGGCCCACCGCCACGAGGGCGATGCCCCCGCCTGCCAGCACCGGCACGGGCCAGAGCAGCTGGCCGGTCTGGATAAGGGTCCCCACCGGTTCCGGCTCCGCAGCCGGGATGACTTCATCCGGCATCTCTGCCGAGGGTGTCGGCGGGCGGATGACCGTGATCTCGCCCGGCTGCTCCACCGGCTTCGGGGTCGGCGTCGGCTTATCCGGCACATAGGGCGGCGTCACCGGCGGGGGAAGGGGGTCGGTGCTGCGGTAGCTGTTCCTGAAGAGCAGTTCCGTCTTTGCCCCGTCGTCCCCGTCCCGCCGGACGGACACGTGTCCTTTCAGCTCACCGTCGGTGTCCCACGCCACCATGACTTTCAGGTAAAAGACGGTGTCGTCGTAGTCGGCCCGTTTCCGTCCGCCCGCATCCTGAGTGACCGTATACTCGTATATGCCGGGCGCGGTGTAGACGATGGCATCAAACGTCTTCGTCAGGGTCTTATCGTCGGCGTTGCGGCAGTCCCGGGCCGGAAAATCCAGCTCAGCCTCGTCGTCACAGCCTTCCGGCATCGGCGCGCCGTCCAACGCGGTCAGCCGCACCGTCAGCGTCTCGGACGCGGCGTCTCCCCTGCGGCGGGCCTCCGTGCGTCTCGTCCGCTGCCTCTCCGGTGCAGCGGACGGACGCCTCCAGTTCCAGCTCCGCCCGCTGGTCTGCGGCCAGAGCGGGCAGGGCAGCGCTTACCGCAAGCGCTGCTGCCAGCAGGGCCGCTGCCATTTTCGGGAGCCTTCTCATGATAAGCTCTCCTCCTTTCCGTTTTGCAGGTCTGACATTGGTTCCATCCGGGCCAGCACCACCGTCCGCGCGTCGGTGTACTCCCCCGAGCAGGTAGCCATCGCCAGGAACTGCGCTCCTTCCGGCTCCTTTTCCAGCGCACGGAGGGCCTGTGCATCCATCTGAAGGGCATTCTCCTCCACAAAGGGGAGCAGCCCGCCTGCATCCGAGCGCCACTTGCCCGGGGCAAAGATGGCCTGTTCCGACGCAGGCACCACAAGGCAGGCCAGCACTTCCAGCCGATAGCTCCCGCCGGGCAGCGTCAGGGTGCCGGTGGTGTTCTGGCGGAAGAATGCTCCGTCCTTGTATTTGTCGAGGTCGCCGAACATCCGCCCGTTCTCCATATGGTGGCCGTAGAGCAGGGAATACCGCCCGCTGAAGTCCGCGTCGCAGTCAACATCCAGAAAGATGCTGCCCGCCAGCGCAAAGCTGCCGTAGACGTCGGTGTTCAGATAGGTGAAATTGCTCTCGCCCTGCACCACCGGGTAGTCGATGGCCGTGCCGTCCAGCGTCAGCCACCCGCAGACATCGGGGTTGATGTCCCGCAGCTGGCCGAAGGAAAGGCTGTTGTCCTCCTGCGGCTGGGGCTTGAAGGCCAACAGCCCGGCCTGCACATTGTCGGCAGCGGCGTACACCCGGCTGTTGTCCCACAGCGCATAGCCCGACCAGACCACCGCCAGCAGCACCAGCAGGGCCGTCACCCCGTCCAGCAGGCCGTTCGCCGCCCGCAGGGCCATCTTCTGCCACCGGATGTTCCTCACCTCCCTTGCCTTATTTCCTCCGCGCTTACTTCTGATGGCGGCGGCGCAGGGTCAGCAGCAGCCCGACGCCCGCAGCACCCGTCAGGGTGAAGAGATAGGGTGCGCTGTCCAGCACCACACCGGCATCCACGGTGCCGCCCTTGGTGTTGGTGAAGTTCGCCTGCTCGACCGCCCCATCCACTTCGCCCTCGGTGCCGGTCTCCGTCGTCACATAGTCTGCGACCGGCGTCTCAGATACCTTGTACTCGACGCCGTAGGGCAGGTTTTCGATGTGGATGGTGTCGTCGTCTTTCAGATAAAAAGTCGCTTCCGTCGTCTCGCCGGGCCTGATCTTGATCGAGGCGGGGTTCGCGTCATAGCTGCCGCCGGTGATGGCGTAGCTGTCCTGATAGGTCTTGCCCTCCTCGCCGGTCAGCTGCACCCTGAACTCGAAGTATTTCTCCTTATTGCCCATGATGCCCTCGACGTCCTTGTGGACTTCCAGCTCACCGGCAGAGTAGAGATTGTCGAAGTCGTCCCTCTTGCCCTCGCCGGTGGACTCCGGGTCCTCGGTGTGGACAGCGGCAATTCGGAGCTTGCCGTCCTGCTCGATGACCGTCACCCGCAGCAGGATGGCGTCGCCGTAGTAGGTCACGCCTGCGCTGTTACCCGCCGCCTCATGGATGATGTAGGTGTAGACACCCACGCTGTCGTACTCGGGCAGCTTGATCTCGATTTTCTTGGTCTTACTCGCACTGCCGGCTTCGCCCTGTGCGTAGGTCACGTCGCCGACAGTCGGCATATAGTCTGCGGCGTCAATGCCCTCCGATGCGTCGGTCACGGTACCCGGGTCGATCGTAAATGTAAAGGTCTCTTCCGGGGAGAGCGTACCCGTGTTGGTCAGCTCGTAGTTTTTGGTGAGATACACCCGGGACATATCCTCATACGGAGGGCCTTGCACCTGTGCCGCAAAGGCGGGCATGACGCTGACGCCCATGGCCAGAGCGATGGAAAGCACCCCTGCGAGAAGCTTTTCTAGCTTGTTCTGTTTCATCCTAGAGTTCCTCCTATCTTGTCTTGTATGGTTTTTGGCGGCTCAGAGCCCCCGCCGCCGGATGAGGGTGATGACTTTTGCCTTGACCGCACTGCACTGCACCGGGCCGAAGTCACGGCTGTCCTCGGCCTGTGTGCGGCAGTCGCCCAGAATAAAGACGCTGTCCTCCGGCACAGCGTAGGGGTAGCTGAGCAGAGATTTGGGGTAGGTGGGGTAGAGGATGCCGCCGCCCTGCGCCGAGCCGTTGACCTCCACAACGCCGCTCTCGCTCAGGGTCACGATGTCCCCGCCCCGGGCCAGCACGCGGCCCACCCGCAGCCCTCCCGAGCGCTCATATACCACGACATCATTCTTGGCATAGTCTTTTTCCAGCCGGCTGCCCAGCACAAGGTCGCCGTCCTTCACGGCGGGGAACATCTCGCTGCCGGACGCCTGCGTCACCAGATACACCTGCGTCAGAAGCACCCAGAGCACGGCGGCGAACACCGCCAGCCGCACCGCCAGACTGCGCACTTCCCGCAGCAGGGGGCTTTTTTCCGGCTTCGCCGGTCCGGACAGGTTCGCTTCCGGCGTCCCGGGCGGGGCCTCCGGGGCAAGCGCCTCGTTTGGTTCCTTCACTCATCTTCCTCCTTCTTTCTGTTTTTGCAGCCCAGAACGGCCGCACCGGCACACAGCATCAGCGGCAGCCCGAAGAAGTCTGTCTCCACGCCGGTGTCCGGGTCTATATCGGCCAGAACGTAGTGGGCATAGAAGTTGACGACGCCGTTTTCCAGCTCTTCGCCGGTGGGCTCATAGCCCTCCTCCCACTCGTCCTGCGATACCTTTTCCTTCGGGTCCGGCTCATCCGTCACCGAACCGGGGAGCTCTTTGTACCAGCCGTCGAAGACGTAGCGCGCACCGCCGATGTCGAACTCTTTTTCGATGTCCGCCGTCGTCTCTTCCACCCGCTCGCCGCTCTGGTACTCGCGGCTTTCCCGGATGCTGTAGTCGTCCTCGCCCGGGGTGCGGACGTTGAACCGGGCCGTGAAGCTTTTCCTGCTCTTGACGCTGATGATGCAGTCGATGTGCTTATCCGGTTCTGTCCCGTTGTTGCGCGAGATCTTGTACGGCGTCACCACGATGCTCTCTAAATCTTCCTGCGTCAGCCCCGTGATGCCGGTCTGCTTCTCGATGGTGTCCTTATACTCGTCCCATATCTCATCGACGACCTGGTCCCAGTAGTCATCGCCCGGTTTCAGCGACCATGCGTCGCCAGTCGCGCCGTCCGGCCACGATACAACATAGTCTGACACATTTGTCAGGATGTTCTTGCCGTTATCTTCCCATTCCGCGCCGTAGGTCTTCACCTTGCCGACCCACTTGCACTCGCTGTTGTCCGGCGCCCACTGGCTGGGGTCATTGCTGCCGGGCCGGCTGGTGGGGGTCTTGAGCAGGAAGACTGCCGCCGATTCCTCCTGAGTCCAATCCTCCCAGCCCGATGCATCCTCATCCAGTTCGTCCGCAGGCAGGGCGTTTTTGTCCTCGTCTACGCTGTCGTCGGCCAAGTCGGCATCTTCCTCAGGGGATCTGTCTTTTTCGGGCTGCTCTGCCTCATCCAGAGGCGTTTCCTCCTCGGCGGCGGGCCGTTCTTCCCACAGCTCCGGCAGAACGGCGATGTCCTCTTCCTCGTCTAAAACAGACTCCTCCTGCCGGGCCTCATCGTCGATGAAACAGGCGTAGAGGCTGCACTCGCCGTCCGCTTCCGGCCAGAGCGGTCCTTCATCCGGCACGAAGCGGACCGCCGTCCCTTCGTCGTCCCGGCTGTACCAGAAACGGAAGCTCTTTCCCTCCACCTCCGGCTCTTCGGGCATCAGAAGCTCTTCGCCGCTGCCCACGGTCTGTTCCGCGTAGGGCAGGCCGCCGTCAGCCTCGTCCGACTCGCTGAGCCAGAAGAGATAGGTCCTCTCAAACTGCTCGTCCGCTTTGACGGCCCCGCTGTCCGGCGTCGGCGTCTCGTCGGGCAGCCCGATGTCATCCAGCCCGTCCACCACGGCGGGGATGCCGCCTTCCGCAGGCAGAAGCACCGGCTCGTCTGTCCGGATGTCCTCTTCTTCGTCCCAGGCAGGCTCGTCCTCTATTTCCTCGCCCCATGTCTGGTCCGGCACGCTGTCCGTCCGCTCCGGCCCTTCGGCAAATGCGGGCAGCAGACAGCCGCACAGCAGCACCAGCACGATGCACAGTGCTGCGGCGCGCAGTGTCAGCCGCCTCCGTTCCAGTCGATTCCGCATACAACAGCCCTCCTTCATTCTCGCTCCCGGCGGGGATGCCGCCCTTTGCGTTATCAGGATACCGTTTACCGGACACGAAGGATGTCATTGCATGCCAGTGCAAAAAAATTTACGCATGAAAAAACCGCCGCCGGGGTCTTTCGACTCCGGCAGCGGTCTGCTGTCTCCGAATTTTCGGTTTTCAGGTGCGGGTGGTGGCTTCCATGCAGTGCTCTGAGGGGGCGTAATATTCCATCAGCGCAATGTAATTCTCGCAGTGGTGGCAGAACGCCGCCCGGATGGCGTCGTCGGGCGCGCTCCTCATCGACACGAACATCAGGATGTACTTTGCAATAAGGCTCACCGCCTCGCTCTCGAGGCCATAGCAGAGGCCCACCGCCAGGATCGGCACGACGATCTGCTGCGCACGGATGGGGATATTCTCCGCATCGACCCGCTTGAGCACGGCACGGCTCATGGTGGATGCCGCCCAGACGGCGCGGGAGATCTTCCAGTAATCCATATTCTTCAGATGGGTGAGGGTGCGCAGCCGCTGGATGACCTCGCCATCGTCCAGAACTTTGTTCTGCGTGACCTCCTTCTCCGAGCGGATGAAGGCGCACTGTATCATGTCCATCAGGGCGGCTTCGTACTTCTCATGGTAGTTCTCGCGGGAGATGAAGTACTCTTCCATCCGGAGCATGACTTCGTCCGTCTCTTTGTCGGTGGCCAGCCAGCTGAAGTCCAGCGGCGTCGGGCCGAAATCATTCTTTCCCATCTCGTTCAGGTCTTCCAGCTCTTCCTCGTTCCGGGTGGAGGGAAGGAAGCGGTCGTTGCCGTTCCGGTGGAAGCCCCACTCTTCGGGCAGAAGATGCGGCACGATGTCGCCGCTGGAGATGATGTTGAAGATGTTGCTCTCGCCCCAGCTCTCTTTCAGGCTGCCGTCGGCGTTGTGGTTGTTGTCGTAGTCCTGCTGCAAGTCGGGGTAGTCCTGCGGGCCGAGGGCCACCGGCGTCGCAAAGGTGTAGACAAAGACATTCTCCCGTTCCAGTCCGGACAGCTCCCTGTTGACCCGGGCGGCCAGAAGGTTCGCCACCACCGCACCGCGGCTGTAGCCGCCCATCCAGAGCTTGACGACGCCCAGTTCTCCCTTTTGCTGAGCTGCCGCCAGATAGTTCTTCAAATCGGCAAACACCTCATGCACCGGGATGATGAAGCCGCTGTGGGCGTGGCCCGTGCCGGTGTGCAGATTGCTCACCCACTCGCCGCCGTAGCCGCCGCCGCGCAGGATGAGCGCCACGATGGTGGTGCGCTTCCCGTTCAGGGTGATGGTCTTGCGGGCCGTGGACCAGCCCACGAAGTCGCCCGCCCTGCCCACATCGACATCATAATAGCGGTATTTCACGTCGCCGAAGCCCAGCCTGGTATAGGCTGCGTCGAGGCTGTCCTCGCGGCCCACGTCCCCGTTGGCCCAGTATTTCGCATCGCTGGCCCATGTATTGAAAGCAGCCGTCACCATGCCCAGCGTCGCCAGCGCCAGCTGGTGGTCGTACTGGATGGAGGTGTGCGCAAAAAAACTGTCGCTGTAGTAATATTCGTGCTCGATGTCCATCTGGCTCAGCTCGCTGCGGAAGGACATTGTATAATTGCCTGCCGGGACTGCCCGGCCCACCGTCTGGCTTTTTGCCGCTGCCTCAGCCCGGGGCAGTGCCAGCCCGGGCGCAAGAGCTGCACTGCAAACCAGCGCTTTACAGAAATCACGTCGTTTCATGGTCTTTCCCCCTTGCTGCTTTCCATAAACCTCTGACATTTCTATCGTATAGGTGGTTTGCTATAGTATACCGTATTTTTCCAGCGGATTCAATCATCAACTCTGCCGATCGGGTATATAAAAACCGGGCCGCATCGCTGCGGCCCGGTCATTTTCGTATTCTCAGAGAAGCTGCGGGTCCGTCTGGCGGCAGAAGTCCACGATGTGGTGGAACATCTGCTCGACCGCCGGAGCCATCGCCGTGGGGCGCTGGACAGCCAGACCCACCACCCGGTACTCTTCCGGCTCGATGGGGTAGATCTTGACCGCCGCCGTGCAGCTGCGCAGCAGCATCCGGGGCATGATGGAGATGCCGAGGCCCGCCTCCACCATGGCGATGTTGGACTGGTCGTCGATGACGTGGCAGCGGCGCTCGGTGGAGATGGAGTATTTCTTGAGGAACTGGCGCATCTCGGCGTCGGTGGCGTCGCACTGGACAACAAAACTCTGGCCGTTCATCAGCTCCGGCGTCATAATACCGTTTGGCGGTTCGGGCCAGTCCTGCGGCACGATGCAGAGCAGCGGCTCACGGAACAGCTCGGTCAGGTTGAACTCTTCGCGGCAGGTGGCGGACAGGAAGGCCAGGTCCACCTGACCGGTGCGCAGCCACTCCTTCACGTCGTCGTAAGTACCCTGATAGACCTCGACTTCGATCTGGGGGTAGCTTGCCATGAAGCTCTTGAGGATCTGGGGCAGCAGGCCGGCGCAGACCGAGTTGAATGCACCCAGCTTCACCTTGCCCTTTTCCAGGCCGTTGAGGCGGGCGATGCTCTGCTGCAGGGCCTCGTCGCTGTTGAGCACCGCCCGGATGGACGGGTAGAGCGAAGCGCCATAGCTGGTCATGGTCACGCCGTTTTTGCCGCGGTTGAATAAGGTAAAGCCAAGCTCAGCCTCCATCACCGCGATGGCATGGCTGATGGCAGAGGGGGTCAGATGCAGCTGCTGGGCCGCTTTGTTAAAGCTTCCCTGACGCGCGACTGCATCGAAAATTTCGTAAGAAAACAGCGTCATGTCCCTAGCCTCCTTCCGTTTTCAGTTCGGAGACGCCCGTTCTTCTGTGAATCTTTTTCACCTTGAGGATGCTATGCATCAATTTTCTTTTTGAGTGTACTATCCTATCTCCGCTTTGTCAAGCATCCTAACCTTAATTTTGGACATTGAGCCAAATTTCTGCTTTTGAAACGCCATTTATAAGGGATGTTGCGCCCTTTTCCGTTCCAGTATTTTCCTGTTTTGAACAAAAAGACCGACCGCCCTCCATCCCGGAAAGCCGTCGGTCTTCTGCGTTCTGCAGATGTTTTTACTCGAGCACCAGCAGGCTCATCTTGATGCGGCCCTGCGCCGTGACGCCGTAGAGACCGTTCTTGTCGAGGCGGAAGCTCTCGCCTGTGTTCCGCTCATAATTCTTCTGGATCTTCTTCATTTTTGTACCTCTGACCTCTAAAATTTTTGAAAAAATCACAGGCACAAGCCCAAAAAGCCTATATAAAACAAAAAAGACGGCAAACCGTTTCTCTCAACGATTTATCGTCCTTTTGGTGCGCTCGAGGGAACTCGAATCCCTGGCCCTCTGATCAAAAGAATCCAAGGTGCATCATTCGTCAAATTTCAAAAGTTCGAAGAGACGTTATTTTTATCGCATCATCGCAAAACACGCCTTTGCACGCACCGCATTGTTTGCATACAGTGTAATGCTTTGCAGCCGTTATCCAGCTATTCAGGTGTGCAAAAAGTGTGCAAAAATGTGCAGACGGGCCAAACAAAGCCCAATGGACAAATCAACCACCGGTTTTATGGCAGGGTTTAAGACATCCGAACAGACACCAATTGATATAGAAATGAGGTTCACCATGAACAAACTACTTTCCTACCGCTACAACACGGACAGCAACCGGGTGGAAACCCGGTTCGAAGATGGCACCACTCCTGCCATCGACTGCATCGCCGTCGAGGACGAGTACGGCAACAAGCCATTGGAGTACGCGCAGATGGTGCTGAGAGGGGAGATAGATCACTATCTCTCCCTTGGCTGCGACCACGGGCACCTGATTGATTGATATAACGAACAGAACGCCCGCCTGCTGCAAATACAGCAAGTGGGCGTTCTGTTTTTCGCACTCCGAGTTGGATGGCGGAGTACAGCAAGGGTAAAATGAAGAAGGTATAGGTAAAATTAGAGGTAGCGTATTAGGAGTTTATGCAAACAAAGCAATGATCTTGGGAATCTGAGTAGACAGACCGGAAATGGTCATGATGACGGCGAAGATGTAGCTGATGGTCATGCAGATGCGCAGAACTGTAGGCTTTTTATAACCCACGCTCAGGTCATTACGCCAGATCATCAGCAGCATGAACAGACCACCAAAAGGCGTAGCGATGGAGGTGGCGATGTTGGCCATCAGGATCAGCTGGGTAGGGGAACCGCCGTAGCTGTAACAGACCACCATGGCAAAGGCCAGGCAGACCAGGCATCCAATGCGGATGAACTTGCTCTCCAGGCTGACGTCCTTGTCAAGACCGGCACCCAGCAGCACCATGCCGCGTTGGGTATTGGCCAGCAGGGAAGAGAAGCCTGCGCCCAACAGGGCCAGACCCATGATGTAGCGGGCACCGCCGCCCATGATGGGCACCAGCATCTCTGCCAGCTGGGCCGGGGCCTTGATGCTCAGCCCCTGCGGGTGCAGCACGACGGCACCCACCAGCACGATGGCACCGGAAATCAGGGTCACACTGAGGATATGGGTGATGGCATCGGTGAGCATGACGCCGTTGAACAGGTCATCTTTCTTCCACTTTTTCTCTTTGCCAAGATAGGTGCCGTAGATGCCTGCCGTGACAGCGGCATTGGTGGAGATGAAGGCCAGAGCCGTGCTCAGGGAGCCTTCCGGTATCTTGAAGCCGAACAGTCCTTTGGCAAGCCCCTGAGGTTCCGGGCCGCCGACACCCACCAGCGTGGCATAGAACGCCACGATCATCAGGACGATGCAGAGGGTAATGATCTTTTCGACCTTGGAATAGACGTTCTTGGCAAAGTACATGTACACCACGACCGCGATCATGATGATGGAGCCGATCTTCCAGTCGATGCCGAAGATGAGGTTCATACCGGCACCGGTGCCGGAGATGTTGCCCATCGTGAAGAACAGGCAGGAAAGGAACATGGCGCAGCCCACGACGCCGGAAGCCACCGGGCCGTAATACTTGCGGATGGCGTGGATGGTCGGCATCCCGGTCACGATGGCCAGACGGTTGGTGACCATCATAAAGGTGATGCCCATGAAAATGATGGGGAAGAACAGCCACATCAGGTCGTAGCCATAGTTTGCGCCGATCATCGAGGCTGTTGTCACGGCACCGGGGCCGATCACGATGCCTGTCGCGATCAGACCGGGGCCAATGCGCTTGAGCAGGTCTTTCAATGGCAGACGCTTCACGTCTGAGCCAAAGGCAGGAGCGGACGCCGGCATCCCGGCCGACATCGTTGCATTGTTCTCGCTCATGATAAAGCCTTCCTTTTATTCTTAAAAAAGAGGGTGCTGCACTGATGAGGTCATCAGGCAGCACCCGGAGTATGATCCGACCCTCCGCAGCAGCTTTGCACATCGCTGCTGCGGGAATGGGGGTTACCTTACTTGTACTGCTCCATATCCACTGCGGGGAGCTGGCTGCGCTCCAGACCCAGAGCGACCCAGTCCTTCTCCTCCTGGTTCAGGGGCAGAACGGGCTTGCGCATCAGAGCGCTGGTGAAGATGCCGCGCTGCTTCAGAGCTTCCTTCAGACGGGCATGAGCCTCACCGGAGGGCTGGCCGCCGCCGTAGATGGCCTGAGAGATGTGGTAGATGCGGTTGGACCAATCCTGTGCTTCCTTCAGAGTGTGCTTGTCAGGATTCTTGAAGACGTCCCATGTCGGGCAGATCAGCTCAGGCACACAGCCTGCGAAGCCGATCAGAGCGCCGTCCATGCCGGGGAACCAGGAGACGCACAGGGTCTCGTCGTGGCAGGTGATCAGGCTGATATCGGGGCACTCCTGACGGAGCAGGCGGACGTCATGCTCGTAGATGGAGGTGACGCGGGTGCCCATCTTGATGCACTTGACGTGGTCGATCTCCTTGCACATCTTGATCAGGGTCTCAACCGGGTAGAAGGCCTTGGAGGTTGCGGGATACAGGTGGATGATGATGTCGATGTCAGCACCCTCAGCAACGTCCTTGACATACTCGAAGGGAGCGTTGGGGTTCATGCCGAAGCGCAGCCACATGTGCGGGGGCATCAGCAGGATGCCGTCTGCACCAGCTTCCTTGGCTTCCTTGGCCATGGCGATGGACTCGGCGGTGTTCTCGCAGTTGACGCCAGAGATGATGGTCATCACGTCGCCGCACTCCTCAGAGCAGATCTCGACGACACGCTTGCGCTCGGCACGGGTCAGGCCGGTGATCTCACCGGTGTGGCCGTTGCAGACCAGACCTTCGATTCCCTTGCCGTAGAAGCTCTTGATCCAGCGCAGATAAGCGCGGAACTCCGGCTCGTTGATGGAGTAGTCATCGTTCATAGGAACGGACACTGCGGGGAAGATGGTCTTGAACGTTTTAACCTTAGCCATAATGAGAATCTCCTTTTATCAAAAATCAATGTTGTGTTGGTTTTCGTAGCGGATCACAGAAGCCACTTTGGAGATCATCTCGCGCGCCGATGTCTTTGGGCTTTGCTCTGCAATCGTTTGTTTTCTGTGACTCTGTTATACCATGGCTGCAAGCCTTTCGTCAACAAAAAGCAGCCTCCCTGCAAAGTTTTGCATATTGCCTGCAATATCTTGCACAATTTGATATTTTCAGCATTATTTGGCTCGGATTTTGTTCATTTTGCCAAGCAGCATCTTGACAGGCGTTCCTTTTCCTGCTTCTTGATTTTTTGTTCCGCCAGGATTACAATAGGGGTGTTCGGGATGCTTCTGGCTAAGAATCTTTACAAGTTGTGCAAACGTTTGCATTCAGAACGGAAAGGAGAGCTGCTTCATGGCGACCCTGAAAGACGTTGCGCAGAAAGCGTGTGTGGATGTCAGCACCGTTTCCCGCGCCTTAAACAATACCTCTTATGTCCACCCGGAGACCAAAGCCCGCATCGTGGCTGCCGCTAAGGAGCTGGGCTACCGACCCAATGTCATGGCAAAAGCGCTGCGGCAGGGACGGCGGCACACCCTGGGGGTCATCGTGCCCCGGCTCCACCTTACCCTGTTCTCTGAGATCCTGCCGGGCATCGAGCACGAAGCCGAACGGCTGGGGTATTCCACCCTGATCTCCACCACCGACGATGACCCCAAGCGGGAAAAAAGCTGTCTGGAGCGGATGCAGAACAGCTTTGTAGATGGCATCATCATCACAGGGACAGGCCGCAACAATCGCCTGCTGCGCAGCATTCAGGCCAGCGGCATCGCAGTCACCCAGATCGTCCGCTGTCAGGAGCCGCGCATCAGCAGCATCGTTGCCGATTATAAGGCCTGCGGCAGGAATGCAGTGGACTACCTTTACTCAAAAGGATGTCGCCATATTGGTCTGATCGCAGGATACTCCCATCAAAGTCCCTTTCAGGGCCGCTATGAGGGCTACTCGGAGGCTATCGCCAAGCACGGTCTGGAAGAGATCCTCGCAGAATCCACACAGCCTGTTAATAGTTTTGAATACGGTTATGAGTGCGCCTGCCAGCTCCTGAACGACGAGCCGGAACTCGATGCCATCCTTGCCCCGGTGGACTTACAGGGTCTTGGCGTTCTTCGTGCTTTGAAAGAACAGGAAATCAGCGTACCCGATGAAATCAAGGTCATCAGTATGACCGGCCATGCCATCGGCCGGATGCTGGAGACCAGCATGACCTCCATGGAGATGCCCGCCTTTGAGATGGGCGAAAAAGCCGCCCAACTGACCATTATGGAGATCGAAAACCCCAGCGAGAAAGCCCCCACACCACAGTCCATTCAGTTTCCTTATACATTGATTGAACGGGAAAGTACCTGATTGTTTCTTTATAAGTCCTACTATCGCCGCTTTACTGCAATAAAATTCGCAAAGCCATCTTGACGCTCGCTGCAATCCATGATACCCCTTATCGCAAATCCCACCAAATTTGTAGAAAAATACAGAGCGGCGAGGATTTGTTCCCTATGAAGATTTTTTACCGCCCCGCAACACACCCGATTCATTTTGCCGCCGATTCACCCGACAAAATCATCGCTGCGCTGCGTGGGCGGTATTTTTCTTTTTCACAAAGCACAGAATTCAGACAATGCAAGGAAAAACACGGCTTTCCCGCCGGTGTGCAAAAATGTGCAGACAGGCCAAACAAAGCCCAATGGACAAATCAACCACCGGTTTTATGGCAGGGTTTAGGACATCCGAACAGACACCGTCTACATAGAAATGAGGTCACCATGAACAAACTGCTTTCCTGCCGCTACAATATGGATACCAACCGGGGGGAAGTCCGGTTCGAGGATGGCACCACCCTTGCCATCGACTGCATCGCCGTAGAGGACGAGTACGGCAGCACCCCGGCACAGCGGGCAGAGCTGGACTGGCTGCTGTATAACAAGCCATTATACAACACCGCAGTCAAATCATCATCTATGCTTAAATGCAGAGGTGATTACAACGAAAACACAGCTCAGAAAATTTGCAGTTCTTAAAACTATTTCCTCGAAAATAGGTGCTTACCTTCATAAAATCGATGCTGTTCCACAAGAAGATGATTTGGATTTTGACGATGAGGAATGGATGGACTATCCAGTAAAACCAACTCTTGCCCACGTCATCCTTGATCTGCTGCTCTCCCCTACATACCGTCTACCCAAAACTGTAACCGCAGTACGCATCTATCGAGATAAAAACATCTTCTCCGTCTGTCCAAGGTGCGATGTCTGCATAGAGCGAGAATACCAAGGGTACTGCCATCGATGTGGGCAGTATCTCGACTGGTCAAAACTGGATGATGCAGAGGAAATCTTCATAGGATGGGACGGCGTGGAAGATGATGATCAACCATCTCGCTACGCTACATCATTATGATGTATGCCACCAAAATGCCAATCCACCCGCCCATCGTATTACCGAACACATCATCGAACTCTGCGATGCCAAGTCCCGTAATATACTGGGTGGTTTCAATTGCCACAGACATCACGAAGGGAATCAACAGCACCCACTTTTTCTGAAACCACCTATACAGCCCCGTTCCAAGTGGAATAAGCAGCCAGATGTTATTGATGTCCCCCACTCTCACAGATTGCTCTTTCAAAAACTTCCCAGCATAGGAAAAGAGGACAAAGTTCGTTCTTGCATCCCCTGACTCCCGAAACATCAGTTTTCATAAAGAATAAAAGCTATATAAACAACCGTCCGTACCACGCTCAAACTCTTTGGAAGAGCAATCATCAGCAAGCAGACAACGCAACCCAAAACAACTACCATACACGGGAAGCCATTCAGAAGGTTGTCCACACACGGCATAACGTTACCGTTTCTGTCAAGCAGAATGTTTGCCCTGCCACTACGTTTGATGCCGTACTGCCTTTTAGACAATGCCTTTGGATTGCCATTCGCATCAAAATACATATCCGTATCTGTTGTGCCATCTCTATGGTAGGTACATTTAAGAATAGTATATCCTGCATTGGTAGGGGCAGGGTTGCCATCTGCGTCAAGATAAGTTATCTGCCCGGTGTATCCTTGCTCGTTGCGCTGGTAAAACTCGCCATACTTACCAAGCGAGGACCTTACAGGATTACCATCTGTATCGAAATACTGTTTCCCGACAACGGTACCATTCATATCCCGCTGATATGTCATAATCGCATATCCAGATAAAGTACATACCGCACGACCGTCTTTATCGAGGAAGGCAAGGCTAATGTTCTGACCTTCAGCATTATACCCACGACGAAGCCCATAGTATCCGCCGGAGCACTGTACCTGCTGTCCATTCAAATCATAGAAGAAATCGTCATAAGCCCTGCCGTCAACCTGCGTTCTGACAATAGTAGAATATCCGTCACTACGTATTATTGGATTACCTTCGACATCAAGATATGTGATCACCGTACTCGTTTCATCGTATTCATACGATAATCCATGAAAATTTTCATACCTTGCCACAGGGTATCCGTTTGCATCAAGATAACGTTCCTCTACAACTCGACCGTCATCATCCTGCATTCTGCACACGGTTGCATAGCCCATATCAATGGCATCTGTGATTACCCCATCAGGATTCACATGGCTTGTGCTGATCACACTTCCATCTACGGTTTCTCGGATACTCAATTCTGAGGCAGTGTATCCTGCATCGTGGTCTACATCGGCATCTGGCAACAGTGCCAAGATGGAAAGAAGGATAATAGATACAATCAGCAGCATTCCACATTCTCGTTTTAGGCTTGCACTCAAACTCCATAACCCCGACTCTTGATAGTCTCCACAACCTGTGTCACATACTTCTGGCAGGTGTCATGGTCAGGTGCTTCCACCATCACACGCACGACAGGCTCCGTGCCGGATTCACGGACAAGGATACGGCCAGTGTCACCCAGTGCCTCGGCTACGGTCTTGACTGCTGCCTGCACTGCTTCGTCGTCCTGTGCGGCTTTCTTATCGGTCACGCGAACATTCTCCAGAACCTGCGGGTAGATCTTCAGCGGCTCAGCCAGCTTGCTCATGGGCAGTTTCTTGGCAAGCATGACTTCCATCATCTTCAGACTGGTCAGAATACCGTCACCGGTGCTAGCGTACTTAGAGAAGATGATATGACCACTCTGCTCACCGCCAATACGGCAGCCGTTCTTGGCCATGTACTCGTAGACATACTTGTCACCC
>OBVY01000622.1_pt1 | contig 32871 bp, 30 predicted proteins | sample 1538051 | NCBI WGS metagenome assembly OBVY01 (sample SAMEA2580017, study PRJEB22360) | human gut metagenome | biome: human gut; feature: human-associated habitat; material: faeces | place: Denmark | collected 2008/2010 | reverse complement strand
GTAAATATCGCCGTGAGCTGCTGGATGCCGGAGACGAAGCCCGTCCAGCCATTGCGGAGGGCGCTGGACAGCTGGGAGAGGTAGGATCCCTCGGCGGGGGTGTATTCCTTCACCTCGTCCAGCGAGAGGTAGACCGTGGAGCAGGACACCTGCTGGCTGTACCAGTCCAGTTGCGACTGCCAGCTCTCGATCTGGTACTGGACGTCGCTGAGGGAAGATTCGATCTCCAGCAGGTCGGCGAGGTTTTCGGCGCTGGCCTGAAGCTCCTGCAAACGTGTGCGCTGGGCCGTCAGGTTGGAGAGCCGGGCCTCGATGTCCATATACTGGGTGGTGACGTCCTGCACCTGCTCGCTCTTGTCCACGAGGTTGCCCGCCTGCGCGGCGGCTTCGAGGAAGCTCGCGTAGTTGTCCTGCGGGACGCGGATGGTGAGGGAGAGGGTGCGGCTCGAGCCGGTGTAAGAGGATTCGTTGCTGGATTCCAGATAGCCTCCGGCGGCGCTCACGGCGTCGGTGAGGGCGGTGCGGGCGGCGTCAAAGTCCTTGCTCTCGATGGTGAGGTTGGCCGTGTAGATGAGCTTTGTGCTCGTCTGCGCAGCCTCGGCGCTGAGGGTGCCGGTGCCGCCTGCATCGCGGGCGCTCATGGCATCGGCGCTTCCACCGGCCGGGACGGCCATCTTGGGTGCGGCAAGGGCGCTGTTCACGTCGTCCATCGAGTAGGCGGCGTAGGAGGCCGTCTCAGGGGCAGAGCTGAGGGCCGCGCCGCCCGCAGGCAGCAGGCTGATGGGGGAGTGGACTGCCGCATACAGACCAACGCCGCAGAGCAGGCCGCAGGCGGCGATGCTCAGAGTCCTGCGGGGAAAGTGGATGGCTTTTTTGGGCTTTTTGGCGGGTTTCGGTGCCTCTTCCGCCGGCTGCATGGCGAGGAGCTTTGCTTTCAGGTCGTCCGAAGCGTGAAGGTCGTCTAGCTCCATCTTGTACTCATACCACCTCATCTTCGATCTCCTCCTTCAGCATCGTATGTAACTGTGCGCGGGCGCGGCGAAGCCAGCTGAGCACCGTGTTGGTGGGTGCGCCCAGCATCCGGCCCACCTCGGCGGCGGTGTACCCCTCGTAGTAGTGGAGGTAGACCGCGTTGCGGTAGTTTTCGGGCAGGGCGCGCACGGCGTCCAGCACGCTGCCGTCTTCCATCTGCTCCGGAGCGGGAAGATTCTCGTCCAGCTCGGTGTCCTTCTGGCGGGCGGCGCGGGTCAGGTCGTGGCAGCGGTTGACGGTCACACGCAGCAGCCAGGCTTTCAGGTGTTCCTCGCTCTCGAAGCGGCCATTGTAGCACAGCAGCTTTTCGAAAACATCCTGCACCACATCTTCCGCATCGGCGGTGCAGCTGCAGTTGTGCATGGCGGCTCGGAACACCGTGTCACTGTATCGCTGCACGGCCAGCGCAAAAATCTCGTTTCTGGTCAGCTGTCCCATAGTTCTATGCTCCTTTGATGTCCTGTGTACAGCAGGACCCGGTGGAAAAATCACCTTTGATTGGGGACATTCACCCTGTATACGGATGAGCGCCCCCGATTATTGCAGTTTATGGTGCAGAGCGGAAAAATCTTCCGCCCGGCATCGCACAAGGTACTCAAAGTATAACATGAATACGCCAAAAACAAAAGGGCCATTTGCCGCCATATTTTGGCAAATGACCCTGAGAGCTTCTGTTCGGTTATCGGTAGAGCCGCTGGAAGAGGGCTACCCGCTCGGAGAGATAGGTCTCGGCCCGGGGGTGGTGGAGCCAGCGCTTGCCCGCCTTGCCGCAGGCGAGACGGTGGCCCAGCGCGGCGGGGCAGGCGTCTATCTCTTCCACATCCCGCATGGTGAGGGTGAGGCTCAGCGCCGCCGGAGCGTCCGGCAGGGGCGGGAGCGGGTCTTCCCAGACGAAGGGCGGCAGCAGCTGGACAGCGTATACCGTCCGGGTGCATTCCTCGGTGAGCAGCAGCGCGGCGGGCGCACCATCCGGCATGACGTGCAGGGAGGAATAGAGCAGCTGCAGCTGCGCCGGGGCCAGCAGACGGGACGCGCCCTCTTCCTCATCGGGCAGAAGGCTGAGAAAATCCGCCGCCTCGTCGGCGTAGATGCGCCGGGCCGGAGCGCGGAACTGCGCATACAGCGCGGGCAGGGCAAACACGCCCTCCCGGTCTAAGGCCCGCTGCAGCAGGCAGTAAAACTCCGTCAGCGGGTGGGAAGGATCCGGCTGCGGCATCCCGAAATCGGGGCGCGAAACGTGTCCTCCGCCCATCAGCCGTTATAGCCCAGCGTGGCCGCCATGACGGCCTTGATGGTGTGCATCCGGTTCTCGGCCTCGTCGAAGACGATGCTCTGGGGGCCTTCGAAGACTTCGTCGGTGACCTCCATCGCGTCGCGGCCAAAGCGCTCGCCCATCTCCCTGCCCACGGTGGTCTTGTGGTCGTGGTAGGCGGGCAGGCAGTGCATGAACACGGCCTTGGGGCCGGCAATGTCCATCAGCTGCTGGTTGATTTGATATGCGGCCAGGTCGTTGATGCGCTCGGCCCAGACCTCGACCGGCTCGCCCATGGACACCCAGACGTCGGTGTAGAGGACGTCTGCGCCCTTTGCGGCCTTGGCGGGGTCTTCCTCGAAGGAGATGGCCGCACCCGTCTCGGCGGCGATGGCCCTGCACTGCTCCACCAGCGCGGCGTCCGGCTGGTACTTTTTGGGGGCGCAGGCGGTGAAGTTGAGGCCCATCTTGGCGCAGCCCACCATCAGGCTGTTGCCCATGTTGTAGCGGGCGTCGCCGAAGTAAACGAAGTTGATGCCCTTGAGGCGGTCGAAGTGCTCCCGGATGGTGAGGAAGTCGGCGAGGATCTGGGTGGGGTGGAACTCGTTTGTCAGGCCGTTCCACACCGGCACACCGGCATAGCGGGCCAGCTCTTCCACGATGCTTTGGCCGTAGCCGCGGTACTCGATGCCGTCGAACATCCGGCCCAGCACCCGGGCGGTGTCGGCGATGGACTCCTTTTTGCCGATCTGGCTGCCCGACGGGTCGAGGTAGGTGACTTCCATGCCCAGGTCGTGGGCGGCGACCTCAAAGCTGCAGCGGGTGCGGGTGGAGGTCTTCTCGAAGATGAGGGCGATGTTCTTGCCGCGCAGAGCATCGTGGCGGATGCCGGCCTTCTTCTTTGCCTTCAGGTCGGCGGCGAGGTCCAGCAGACCTTCGAGCTCTTCGGGAGTGTAATCGAGAAGCTTCAAAAAGCTGCGGTTCGTAAGATTCATTGTATATACTCCTCTATATGCACTGAAATTTGAATATTTATACTTTCACAGACCCTATTATAATACAGAGCAAAGGTGGGGTCAAGAGGAAGCACTTGACGCACCTGTCAAAAATTGCAATGCTTTGTCGAATATGCTATACGAAAGACGCTGCCCTTCTCCATTCTGGCAACAGAAGGGAGGTGAGCCTGATGGTCCAAATCGTAACCGATATTATCGTAGCTGTCGTAGCGCAGGTGATTGCCGATCGCCTGTGCAAGTGGCTTGACAGCTGCCGCAAGGGCCAGTAAGCACAAAGAAGCCCCCGGTATGCCGAGTACCGGGGGCTTCGCTTTTATGAGCCGATGGCAATAATCCTAACCGATATTTTGCCTATCTCTAGTATACGCGATTCACTGCAAAAGTCAAGGTGCTATGAAAAAATTTAACATCTTACAACTCCAGCTCCGCCTTCCGCCCGCTGGGCTGGTAGGGGGTGAGCCGGACGCCGGCCTTTTGGAACATGAACCGGGCGGCCACGCTGGAATCGGTGTCGTGGTACTTGTCGCTGTAGTAGACGACCTCGGCGATGCCGGACTGGATGATGGCCTTGGTACACTCGTTGCAGGGGAAGAGGGTGACATACACCCGCGCGCCCTTGAGGTTGTTGTGGGCGCTGTTGAGGATGGCGTTCAGCTCGGCGTGGCAGACGTACATATATTTCGTGTTCAGCGGCTCACCCTCCCGCTCCCACGGCATGGCGTCGTCGTCGCAGCCGATGGGCATGCCGTTGTAGCCCAGAGAGAGGATCTTGTTTTCCGGGCTGACGATGCAGGCGCCCACCTGACTGCTGGGGTCCTTGGAGCGCATGGCCGTGAGCAGGGCAATGCCCATGAAGTATTCGTCCCAGTTGATGTAATCCGTGCGTTTCATCGCAAAAAACCTCCGTCCGGCGTGCCTTTTTGGGGGGGCGGGGCAGGCCCCGGCCCCCGGCTGACTAAAGCATACCATAAAAGCAGGTTGATTGCAACAAAGCCCCCGCCCCGGGGCTCTGTTTCAAAAAAATACAATTTCTGGAAATGAAATTTGTGAAATTTTAATCTTGACAATCAGGGGGGGGGGGGGGGGGGGTAAACTAAGGACAAGCACTCCTGCCGGGTGAGGCCGACGCGAATGCAACGAGTTGTAACAACAAACAAGGAGGATGAACAAGATGAAACTGTTCAAGAAAGTTCTGGCTGTGGCGCTGGTGGGCGCTATGGCAGTCTCCATGCTGACGGCGTGTGGTGATAGCTCTAAGACCGCAGACGTCAAGAAGGCGCTGAAGGATGTTGGCGTTACTACCACCAAGACCATGAATAAAGAGACCAACAGGGCCGCAGATAAACTCCAGAGCGCGGCCGCAGCAGTTACAGCTGACCCCACTAAGGCTGAAAGCATTTCTAATGAAGTGAAGCAGATGACTGAGTACAGCTTTGCACATCCGGCCACTGGTGTAGGTGGAGCAGGCAAGGGCAATGGCGGTGCATATGACCTGTATATTTGGACTAATGGCGTGAAAAAGGCTGATGCACTGGGCGGTGGTAATTATCCGTATCTGTACAGAGTTGATCCCATCCATGTGAGCGCAACCAATCTGTCTCGTCTGCTGGCTAAGGACTTTGTGAAGCAGGGTGTGTTCAGCGGCAGCGATGAGTCTATGAAGGCTTTGCAGAGTGTTTTGAAGACTGCAAAGAAGGATAGCCAGACTGTCGAGAACCTGAAAGTTGGTATCTCCTGCCAGAAGGTCTATGGTTACGATGTTCTGTTGGTTACCGTACCTTCGGATATTGAACTTGCCCAGACCCCTGCAACCACGCCTGTGAAGTAAACATATTCTGTTTCTCCCATAAATAAAAATCCAAAGCCCCGGCGAGCTTGTAGCTCGCCGGGGCTTTCTTTATGCCCGGAAACGCCGTAGACTGCGCCGGAACCGCCGCCCGGCGGGGCGAAATGACAATATGCACAAAACAAAGCCGGGAAGTTTGGCAGGGTAAAAGCCGGAAATTTCAAATGAAATATTCAAAAATCGTTTTGAGTGTGGTATTATCTTTGTAAAATATGCCACAAAAACGGAGAGAATGCTCCGTGCGGCGGAAATGAGGGAAAAAACCGATATGAAATACGCAAGCAACAACATCCGCAATATCTTGATCGCGGGCCATGCCGGCAGCGGCAAAACGACGCTGACCGAGGCATTGGTCTATTTTTCGGGCGCTGCCGAGCGTATGGGCCGGGTCGAGGACGGCACCACGATTTCGGACTTTGACCCCGAGGAAGCAAAGCGGAAGGCCAGCCTGTCGGCATCGGTCGTGCCGGTGGAGTATGAGGGCATCAAGTACAACCTCATCGACGCTCCGGGCCTGTTCGACTTTGAGGCAGGCGAGTACGAGGGCATCCGGGCAGCCGAGAGCGTGCTGGTGTGCGTGTCGGGCCGCAGCGGCGTGACCGTCGGCGCAGAAAAGGCCTTCCAGCTGGCCCGCAAGAACGGCAAGGCCACCATGGTCTTTGTCTCGAAGTGCGATTTGGAGAACGCGAACTACTTCAAGATTCTCGAGGACATGAAGATAAAGTTCGGCGCCACCGTCTGCCCCTGCGTCGTCCCGGCCAAGCTCGACGACGGCACCCCCGTGTACATCAACCTGTTCAGCCAGAAGGCCTTCAAGTATGAGGGCGGCAAGCAGGTGCAGGTGGACCTGCCCGACATCGGCCACCGCTTCCAGGGCCTGATCGAGGCCATGAGCGAGGCCATCGCCGAGACCGACGACGAGCTGATGGAGAAGTTCTTCGGCGGCGAGGCATTCACCACCGAGGAGATCGTCGAGGGAATGCGCAAGGGCGTCAAGGACGGCCTCATCACCCCCGTCTTCTGCGGCAGCGCTGTCAACCAGCAGGCTCTGGATATGCTGCTGTACAATATGCACAAGCTGCTGCCCAGCCCGGAGCACAACAGCGTTCTGGCTGAGGATGCCAACGGCGAGCCCGTCGAGCTGACCTGTGCCGAGAGCGAGCCTACCGTGGCCTACGTCTTCAAGACGGTGGCCGACCCCTTCGTGGGCAAGCTGAGCTATCTGCGCGTCGTCAGCGGCAGGATCACCGCAGGCGCTTCTCTCGTCAACGCCCGCACCGGCGAGACCGAGAAGATGGGCAAGCCCCTCACGGTTCTGGGCAAGAAGCAGACGGAGGCCGAGAGCATCGGTGCCGGTGACATCGGCGCTGTGGCAAAGCTGGTCAGCGCAAAGACCGGCGATACCCTCTGCGACCCTTCCCGCGTGGTCAAGCTGCCCGCACCCGTCTTCCCGAAGCCCAGCCTGTTCATGGCTGTCACCGTCGCCAAGAAGGGCGACGAGGGCAAGATCAGCAGTGCTCTGGCCCGTCTGATGGAAGAAGACCCCACCCTGAGCTACCTCAACAACGCCGAGACCCATCAGCAGATCATCGGCGGTCTGGGCGAGCAGCACCTCGACGTGGTCAAGGCCAAGCTGAAGAATAAGTTCGGCGTGGAGATCGGCCTCGAGGCTCCGCGTATCGCCTACCGCGAGTCCATCCGCAAGGCCTGCCAGAAGCAGGGCCGTCATAAGAAGCAGACCGGCGGCCACGGCCAGTTCGGCGATGTCGTCATCAACTTCGAGCCCTGCGACAGCGAGCAGGTCGTCTTCGAAGAGAAGGTGTTCGGCGGCAGCGTGCCGAAGAACTTCTTCCCGGCTGTTGAAAAGGGCGTCCGCCTTGCCGCCGAGAAGGGCGTGCTGGCCGGTTATCCCGTGGTCGGCCTGAAAGCCACCCTGCTGGACGGCAGCTACCACCCCGTGGACAGCTCCGAAATGGCCTTTATCATGGCTGCAAAGCTGGCTTATAAGGCCGCAATGCCCGAGGCCGGCCCCGTCATCCTCGAGCCGATCCACACCCTGAAGGCTCATGTCCCCAACGACAATACCGGCGACATCATGGGCGACGTCACCAAGCGCCGCGGCCGCGTGCTGGGCATGGAGCCCGACGAGGACGGCCTGCAGACCATCATCGCCGAAGTGCCTCTGGCTGAGCTGGCCAACTTCACCACCTTCATCCGTCAGACCACGCAGGGCCGCGGCTGGTTCACTACCGAGTTCGCCCGCTACGAGACCCTGCCTGAGATGCTGGTCCCCGCCGTGGTCGAGCAGGCCAGGAAGCTGGGCAATCTGGACGAGTCGGGTGAAGATTGAGCCTGCCAATGAGAACAGCGCCCGGCTGTCTCCGGACGAAGCCATCTCTGCCCGACATGCCAAGGCCTCCCCTCGATAGGGGAGGTGGCGCGGCGAAGCCGTGACGGAGAGGTTAAATAAGACATTTTCCAAGCCCTGTCGGCACTTCCCTCTGTCGGCGGGGCTTTTTTGCGGCCTTTTTGGCCCGCAGGGCGGCAGTTTTTATTGACAAGGCCGCGGCTTGCTATTATAATGAATAGGTCAAAATGGCATTCGTGTGCGGTTTTATGTTTTATGACACTCTGCCGTACCCCAAAAAATAGATAAGGAGATTTCCAAATGGCACAAGAGATCAAGATGTCCGCTGCTGGCCTGAAGGCAATGCAGGAGGAACTGGAATACCTGAAGACTGTCCGCCGCAAGGAGCTGGCAGAAGAGATCAAGGAAGCCCGCAGCCACGGCGACCTGTCCGAGAACAGCGAGTACGATGAGGCCAAGAACACCCAGGGTCTGGTCGAGAACCGCATCACCGAGCTGGAGCAGATGGTCAAGAACGCTGTCGTCATCGACGAGAGCGAGCTGAGCGTTGAGAGCGTCTCTGTCGGTACTCACGTCACCATCCAGATGGAGGGTGAGGACGAGGTCGAGGAGTACGACATCGTGGGCCGTACCGAGGCCGACCCCCTGAACGGCAAGATCAGCGACGAGAGCCCCGTGGGCCACGCCCTGCTGGAGAAGGCTGTCGGCGACACCGCCGAAGTCCTGCTGCCCACCGGCCTTACCGTCAACTACAAGGTGCTGGGCATCACCCACTCTGCAAACTGAGCCAAGCGGGAGGAAATCATGGAAGAACAGAAGAAGAACCCCGCACAGGGCCTGTCTGAGAGCGAGCAGGTGCAGGTGCGCCGCCAGAAGCTGGCAGACCTGCAGGCTGCAGGCCGCGACCCCTTTACCCTGACCAAGTTCCCTCAGGATGCTTACTCTGCTGACCTGAAGGAAGAGTTCAAGGACCTGCCCAACGAGACCGACAGCGGTAAGAAGGTCGCACTGGCCGGCCGTCTGATGTCCAAGCGCGTCATGGGCAAGGCAAGCTTTGCCCATCTGCGCGACGATAAGGGCGACATCCAGCTCTACGTCCGCCGTGACGAGCTGGGCGACGACGCTTACGCTGCTTTCAAGAAGCTGGACGTGGGCGACATCATCGGCGTCAAGGGCGAGGTGTTCCGCACCAAGACCGGCGAGCTGAGCGCCCGCGCCGAGGAGATCACCCTGCTGGCCAAGAGCCTGCGCCCCCTGCCCGAGAAGTTCCACGGCCTGACCGATACCGAGATGCGTTATCGTCAGCGCTATGTTGACCTCATCGCAAACCCCGAGGTCAAGGAGACCTTTGTCAAGCGCAGCAAGATCCTGAAGGAGATCCGTGCTTATCTGGACGAGAAGGGCTTCCTCGAGGTCGATACCCCCATCCTGACCCCGTTCGAGATCGGTGCGTCCGCGCGTCCCTTCTACACCCATCACAACACCCTGAACATGGACATGGTGCTCCGCATCGAGACGGAGCTGTACCTGAAGCGCCTCATCGTGGGCGGCATGGACCGCGTCTATGAGGTGGGCCGCATCTTCCGCAACGAGGGCATGGACCCCAAGCACAACCCCGAGTTCACCACCATCGAGCTGTATCAGGCGTTCACCGATTTCCACGGCATGATGGACCTGGTGGAGGAGCTGTATAAGCGCCTCGCTCAGAAGATCTGCGGCAGTTTGGTCATCCCCTATCAGGGCAAGCAGATCGACATGGGCCACTGGGAGCGCCTGACCATGATCGAGGCCGTCAAGAAGTATTCCGGCGTTGACTTCAACGACTGGAAGACCGATGAGGACGCCATCGCCGCTGCCAAGGAGCACCATGTGGAGCTGCCCGAGGTTCCCACCAAGGGCGCCATCTTGGCCGAGTTCTTCGACGCCTTCGTCGAGGACAAGCTCATCCAGCCCACCTTCATCTATGATTACCCCGTCGAGATCAGCCCGCTGGCCAAGCGCAAGCCGGACGATCCCGCTTTCACCGAGCGTTTTGAGTACTTCATCGACTGCACCGAGTACGGCAACGCTTTCAGCGAGCTGAACGACCCCATCGACCAGAAGGGCCGCTTCGAGCGGCAGGTCGCCGAGCGCAAGGCCATCGAGCCCGACTGCAAGGCACAGGTCGATTACGACTACGTCAACGCTCTGGAGTACGGTCTGCCTCCCACGGGCGGCCTCGGCTTCGGTGTTGACCGTCTGGTCATGCTGCTGACGGACAGCGCTTCTATCCGTGACGTGCTGCTGTTCCCCACGATGAAGCCGATTGAGCAGTAAAATGCAAAAATTGGCTTATATTCGTTAAAAATCACGATATGTGATACTGGAGCAACGTGGATTTACCACCAACTTACCACCAAATTTGATAATTTGCATCAGTAAAACGGAAAGCAGCCTACAATAAACACAAGCACCCCTGTCAATGAAATGTGTGATAACACATGGATTGGCAGGGGTGCTTTTCATGTTTGGAAGATATTAAGAGTATTTCGGAAAAATACTGGTATTGTCTTGTTGCCCACCGAATCAAGTCGTGGTATAGTAATAATTGGAGTAGTTTAACCTTAAAGGTCGTTGCGGCATACAACTTCCGATAATATTGATTATCTGGAAGTTTTCGGAATTCTACAATGCAGGAGGTTGTCTGTATGGCGGTGCTTTCAAAGAGTCAAATGTCCGAAGAAGATATTAAGTTTCACTACATCACACCCGCAATCACGGCAAAGTGGAACAACCAGCACATCACGCTGGAAACAAAAATTACGGATGGCCGTATCAACCTCAAAGGTAACGTTGTGGCCCGTGAAAAGCCGAAACGTGCAGACTATGTGCTTTACCTGAGCGCGAATAATCCGATTGCCATTGTTGAAGCAAAAGACAACAATCATACGGTTTCCCATGGATTGCAGCAGGCCATGACCTATGCGCAGATGTTGGATGTTCCGTTTGCCTTTAGCTCAAATGGGGATGGTTTTGCGGAGCATGACTTTTTGACAGGTAAAGAGCGCACCTTTGGCCTTGACGAATTTCCAACGGAAAAAGAGTTGGTTGAGCGGTACAAAGCAGGCGCAAACAATGGAACTGGTCTGACGGATGTACAGGAGAAAATGATTGCACAACCGTATTATAGCAGCCAAAACACTTACCCGCCGCGCTATTACCAGCGCATTGCCATCAACCGCACGTTGGACGCGATTGCAAGAGGGCAGAATCGGCTTTTGTTGGTAATGGCAACTGGTACAGGTAAAACTTATACGGCGTTTCAAATTGTGTATCGTCTGCTCAAAAGCGACTTAAAGAAAAAGATTCTCTATCTTGCGGATCGGAACAATCTTGTTGACCAGTCTATCCAACAGGACTTTGCGCCGCTGGAAAAGGTCATTCATAAGGTGAATTTTTCTAAGGACGACCCTCGCACGATTACTTCTTATGAGGTCTATTTTTCTCTCTATCAGCAGCTCGCTGGAAAGAACGAAGAACAAGACGAGAACGCTGAAAATGCACTCGATAAGCTGTCACAGCTCTTTAGCCCGGATTTCTTTGACCTGATTATTGTCGATGAGTGTCACCGTGGCTCGGCGAAGAAAGAAAGCAACTGGCGCAAAATTCTGGAATATTTTGCTTCTGCTACGCAAATCGGCATGACCGCTACGCCTAAAGAAACCAAATATGTTTCCAACATCGACTACTTTGGTGAACCCATCTATACTTACAGTCTGAAAGAAGGAATCGAGGACGGTTTTCTTGCACCTTTTAAGGTAATCAATGTTATGACTGATATTGGTGAGGGATGGCGTCCTCGCAAGGGCCAGCGCGATATTTACGGAAATGAAATCGAAGATCGTATTTACACAAACAGCGATTACGACTACAACATCATTATAGAAGATCGTATCAATCAAGTTGCTGCTGAAATCACGCGGTACTTGAAAAGTACCGACCGTATGGCAAAAACCATTGTGTTCTGCCCAACCGAAGAAGCGGCAGAGCGTATGCGGATGGCTTTGGCAAACCAGAACGCTGACATGGTGAAGCAGAATCCCGATTATGTTGTCCGCATTACAGGCAGCGATACTTATGGAAAGAGTAAGCTGGATTATTTTATCTCTGTTGGCTCGAAATATCCTGTTATTGCGACTACCTCCAAGCTGCTCTCCACGGGTTCGGATTGCAAGATGACAAAGCTGATTGTTTTGGATGAAATGATTGGCTCTATGACTGAATTCAAGCAGATCATTGGCCGCGGAACCCGTCTGCGCGAAAAAGAAGGCAAGACCCATTTTGTTGTGATGGATTTCCGAAATGTGAGCCGACTTTTTGCGGACCCGGATTGGGATGGTCCGATTGAAATGAACGAGGACTTCGATTCCGAAAAAGAGAACGATAAGCCCGTACCGAAAAAGGGCTCAGGAACATCTGACCCTCCCACGCCGCCAGACCCCAAGAAACCCAAACCAATCGTTGATAAAGACGGCTGTCGGGTGGAGATCATCTACAAAACGGTTTCTATTTATGATGCAGGCGGGAAACTGCTCCGGCAGGAAAGCATTATTGACTACACGAAAGAAAATATCCGTGGCTCGTACGCTTCACTGGACAATTTTATCCGTCAATGGTCTGCTGAAGAAAAGAAAGAAAAAATCCGGGAGCTTCTTTTGGAGCATGGTATTGACCTTGAAGCACTAAAGGCCGACCAGAACATGACGGATGTGGACGACTTTGACTTTATCTGCCATGTTGCGTTTGATAAAAAGCCTTTGACGCGCAGAGAACGAGCAGAAAATGTCAAAAAACGCGACTTTCTAAGCAAATACAGCGGTGCAGCAAGAGATGTTCTGGAGGCACTTCTGGACAAGTATATGAATACTGGCATTTATGAAATTGAGAAAACGGAAATTCTGCGGCTTGACCCGTTCCTGAAAATGGGCAAGCCTCAAAAGATTGCCTCTTACTTTGGCGGGAAAGACGGGTATCTGAAAGCTGTTAAGGAACTGGAACAGGCAATCTATGAAGGAGAAATTGCATAACAATGGGAAATTTATCGAATTTTGTGAAGCGTGTCCGCGATATTATGCGGAACGATGCAGGTATCAACGGTGATGCGCAGCGCATTGAGCAGATTGCATGGATGCTCTTTTTGAAAGTGTACGATGCCAAAGAGAATGATTGGGAGTGGGACGAAAAGGATTACCAGTCAATTATTCCTGAACCCTGCCGTTGGCGTAACTGGGCACACGATGAAAACGGTAAGGGCATAACGGGTGACACACTGTTGGAATTTGTCAACAATACGCTGTTCCCTACTTTGAAAAAGTTACCTGTGGACGCTTCTACGCCCATCAAAAAAGCAATCGTGCAGACTACCTTTGCAGATGCAAACAACTACATGAAAGATGGCGTTTTGCTCCGACAAGTTATCAATGTGATTGATGAACTTGACCTGAGTGATTATGCAGAAAGTCATGCGTTTGGTGAGATTTACGAAACTATTCTAAAAGAGCTGCAAAGTGCTGGCTCTGCAGGTGAATTTTATACGCCGCGCGCCGTGACTGATTTTATGGCGCAGATGATCAACCCACAAATCGGGGAGAAGATGGCCGATTTTGCCTGTGGCACAGGTGGTTTTATCACCAGTTGGCTGAAAGCTCTGCATAAAAAGGTCAAGACAACAGAGGATGAAGCCCTGTATGCAAACTCCATATATGGCATTGAAAAGAAGCAGTTCCCATATATGCTGTGCATCACCAATATGCTGCTGCATGACTTGGATGTGCCGCAGGTGTTCCACGATAACACGTTGCTTCGGGATGTTCTGGACTATACCGAGGACGATCAGGTAGATGTTATCTTGATGAACCCTCCCTATGGTGGTTCTGAGAAAAACGATGTTAAAAATCACTTTCCGGCTGACCTTGCCAGCAGCGAAACAGCAGACCTGTTCATGTCCGTCATTATGTATCGACTGAAAGAAAATGGCCGCGCAGCAGTCATTCTGCCGGATGGTTTTTTGTTCGGCACAGACAATGCCAAAGTAGCAATCAAAACGAAACTGTTCTCTGAGTTCAATGTCCATACCATCATCCGTATGCCGGGTAGTGTGTTCTCCCCATATACGTCGATTACGACCAACATTTTGTTCTTTGACCATACTGGCCCGACAGAGGAAACCTGGTTTTATCGTCTGGATATGCCGAAAGGCTACAAGCATTTCAGCAAGACCAAGCCCATGAAGCTGGAACACTTTGCTCCTGCGGTAGAATGGTGGAGTGACCGCAAAGAAATTCAGCTGGACGGGTTTGACAAGGCCAAAAAGTACACCGTACAGGAGATCAAAGACCGCAACTATAATATTGACTTGTGTGGCTATCCGCATGAGGAAGAGGAAATCCTACCGCCCAAAGAGTTGATTCAGCAGTATCAGGAGAAGCGCGCCAGCCTGAACGCAGACATTGACCGAATCCTTGCTCAGATCACGGAGATTCTGGGCATTGACCTTGATGCACAGGACTGAGCTACATAGATAAGGAAGAAAAAATGACAGGACAGCAACTGAAAAATTCCATTCTGCAAATGGCAGTGCAGGGCAAACTTGTTCCGCAAGACCCCAATGACGAGCCTGCTTCTGTGCTGCTGGAACGCATTCGTGCAGAAAAAGAACAGCTTATCAAAGAGGGCAAAATCAAAAAGGAAAAGAATCCGTCTGTGATTTTTCGTGGAGCCGATAATTTGCCTTATGAGAAGGTCGGCAAAAATGAGCCTGTCTGCATTGCAGATGAAGTGCCGTTTGACATTCCGGAGAGCTGGGAGTGGGTACGATTTTCAAATATTATTGAACTGCAATCTGGACAGGATATGACTCCCGATAAGTACAACAGCACGCAGTTGGGAATACCCTATATTACAGGTGCATCTAATATTGCAAATGGAAATGTCGTTATCAATCGATGGACAGAATATGGAAAGGCTTTTGCACATAGAGGCGATTTGCTATTAACCTGTAAAGGAACTGTGGGTTCTATGGCAGTATTGAAAGAGCCTCAAGTTCACATTGCTCGACAGCTTATGGCCATTCGTTCACTTTCAGATGATATAGAGATTTCATATATAAAGATTGTCCTAGAAACGTTGATTCCTATATTAAAGGCTGCTGCTAAAAGTATGATACCGGGAATTGCAAGAGAAGATGTACTTCATTCATTATTGCCATTACCTCCAACTAGTGAGCAAAAACGAATATGCGGAAAAATAAAAGCTCTGCTTCCACATATAGAAATATATGATATCAAAGAAAAAACTGCTGCACAATTAAACAGCTCATTTCCAGATACTTTGAAAAAGTCTGTTTTACAAGATGCTGTTCAAGGAAAGCTCGTTCTCCAAGATTCTGCCGACGAACCAGCATCCGTTCTGTTAGAGCACATCCGTGCAGAAAAAGAGCAGCTCATTAAAGCCGGAAAAATTAAACGGGACAAGCATGAATCCGTTATTTTTAGACGGGATAATTCTTATTATGAGAAGGTTGATGGAATTGAACGCTGCATCGACGATGAATTGCCGTTTGAGATTCCCGAAAGTTGGGGATGGTGTCGTTTGAAATCTTTGACAGAGAACATTACCAGCGGTTCACGCGATTGGGCAAAATATTACTCAACTACGGGTGCAGCATTTCTTCGCATGGGAAATCTGTCAAAAAATTCTTTTGACCTGCGGCTAGAACATATCCAGCGTGTTACCATCCCCTCAAAGGCCGAGGGAACACGAACTTCATTACAAAGTGGCGATTTACTGTTCTCTATAACAGGCGATGTCGGAATGCTTGGTCTGATACCAGATGGATTTGAGAAAGCCTACATCAACCAGCACACTGCGATGATACGTTTTCTTCCAGAAATGCGGAATAAATATATTCCATATTTGCTTCTGACTGACTACGCCCAAAAATTCTATAACGCAAATCAACATGGCATAAAAAATAGCTTTCGACTTGATTCCATAGGTGAATTATTGGTTTCTATTCCACCGGAAAAGGAACTGTTCCGCATCCTTCAAAGAATCTCTCTAGTCCTTTCAAAAATAGCGGTTCTATAACTCTTTTTGTATACTCATGGTGAAAGGAGGTCTTTCACTATGATTGAAGAATTTGAAAGACACTTGAGAGGAACAAATCTCTCAGAAAACACTGTAACATCCTATTTGTTTGCTGTGCGGCAGTTTGGGGAACGGCATGAGGCCATCACCAAACGCAATTTGAAAGAGCACAAAGCCTGGCTGATTGAGCAGTACAAGCCCAAAACAGTTAATCTACGAATCCGCGCTATCAACTGCTACCTCGAAAGCATCGGAAAGGATTCATGGAAATTGTCATCCATCAGGGTGCAGCAGAAAGCCTTCCTCGAAAATGTCATTAGCGAAGCAGACTACATCTACTTCAAAAACTGCCTGAAGCGCGATGACAATATGCTTTGGTATTTTGTCATCCGCTTTTTGGCTGCTACGGGTGCGCGCGTCAGCGAGCTGGTGCAAATCAAAGTTGAACACATTAAGCTTGGACACCTCGATCTTTATTCTAAAGGTGGAAAGCTGCGCCGCATCTACATTCCCAAATCATTGCAAGATGAAGCCATTGTCTGGTTGGAAGAAAAACAGCAGGACAGCGGCTTTATCTTTTTGAATCGCTTCAGCGAACGAATCACCACAAGAGGTATTTCTGGACAGCTGAAGAAGCTGGCGTTAAAGTATGGCATTGATCCTGCGGTGGTTTATCCCCACTCTTTCCGGCATCGGTTTGCAAAAAGCTTTTTGGATCGGTGCAGCGACATTGCATTCCTTGCAGACTTGATGGGTCATGAAAGTATTGAAACGACGCGAATTTATTTGCGCAAAACCGCAACAGAGCAGAGGACTTTAGTAGATAATATCGTAGACTGGTAAAAAAAGGCGTCTGTTCTCAAAAATGAGTTCAGACGCTCTTTCTTATCAAATCGATTTTAGCACATTAGCTAGACTTGCTTGTATTCTTTTTTGTTCTGCCAATGGTGGAATACAGATCAACGTGTTTGCAATATCACGCATCACCCAATTTTTATTTCCAACCCCTTTTGTGTTTTCTCTACATTGAGTTTGTACAAGCGGTGACTTTAGAAGATAAATCAAGAAAAATTTGTCTAGCAGTTCTGTTGAAAATCGAAGCTGCGCCACACTCACAAAAATGCTAAAAGGCCTATCGGTATCAACCAATACTGGGATTCCAGTTGTTCCCACTTTAGTAAGTAAAATATCATCTCGATGTGGGTCACAACGAGACGCGAGAAGTTCATGTTCTGTTTTTGAAATGAATTTTGTTCGTTCAAAAGAAATTTTACCAGAACTTATATCTTTTACAGATATGAATGGAATGCCTCTAGCAGTGTATTTGGGTGTTGAATGTGTACCATCTGTTAGCTTTTGCAGAATTGTACCGAGTCTGCACCATTCCCAACTTTCGGGAATCTCAAACGGCAGCTCATCGTCGATGCAACGTTCAATTCCATCGACCTTCTCATAATAAGAACTCAAACTTATTTACAAATGCTGAATAAACAGTTTTGTATTTATCAACAATTCGATTTTGCTCGTTTAATGGTGGAATCGGAATCAAAAACTTTTTCATGTTGCTCTGTGATATATTGACCTGTGATTCAGCCATTCCCGACATTGCCTTAACAACCATATTTTGAATTGCGGGGCTTGATAGTGCAATCTGAAGATAGTGCGGATTGACATTATTACGAATGTAGGCTAGCCGCACAGTCTTATCCGATAGAATCAACTTCTCACATTCCACATCAACAACGCATAATACTCCAGTCCTATTACGAGGTCCAGCGCGCGTAATCAGCAAATCCCCCTTTCTAATTAGCTGATCCTTTTGTATTGTAAATGATGTAGGCAATACTTTATTTTCGTTCGGAAGAAAATATCCATCTTGTACAGCCGTTGTTTTAATAACACCAGCTTCGCCTTTGTTACAAGAGCGATCCTCACATTGTGGACTTTTTCCTGCATCAGTAGAGGCTAATACATTTCCTAATCTTGTCCACTCCCAACTTTCAGGAATGTCAAACAGGATTTCGTCATCAATGCAAACTTCTTTTTTACCAGAGATTTCGTAATAAGAATTATCCCGTCTGAAAATGACCGATTCGTGCTTGTCACGTTTGATTTTGCCCTCTTTGATAAGTTGTTCTTTCTCTGCACGAATACGTTCCAGTAGTGCGGAAGCTGGTTCATCGGCAGGGTCTTGGAGAACGAGCTTTCCTTGAACAGCATCTTGCAAGATAGACTTTTTCAGTTGCGCTGGAAATGTATCGTTTAGTTTTTCTAAACGCTGATGCGTTATGTCATACATCTGAATGGTGGGGAGAATTTCTAATAGCTGTTTCAAAATTCGGCGTTGCTCAGAAACTGGCGGAATTGGAACCAACGCCATACTCAGTCGTTCATCGTTAATCGCCGGATATGCGACCCCTTTTGAGTTGGCAGTATCGTTAGCATAGCTATCAAAGTCGGGAGACATCATATAGTAAAACAAAAACTCATTAGAATAATCTGCACAACACTTTAAAACAGCAAATCCTGTACTAGCGATTGCCTCTCTTGAAAATTCACGGTTTATAATGCACATATTATGTAGATAGGGACGAACTGTAGAATATAAAATATCCCCCTCATTCACAATTTTTCTTGCTCGTGATGCAGCTTTTTCAGGCACGACAATAGTTTCCTGTTCATTTAGCTTCTGATGTTTATTGTCAATCGAGCCTATATCAATATAACAAAATTCTGAGGTTGGTTTCTTTTGACCGTGATTGTAAGTAAGAGTTTTTAACCTCACCCACTCCCAGCTCTCCGGGATGTCAAACGGCACTTCATCTGCAATGCAGACAGGCTCATTTTTGCCGACCTTCTCATAAGGCAAATTATCGGAAAAGCCAAGGCAGTAATTTACGTGTATCGCGCTATCGACACAAAACGGTAAAGTGGATTTTATCTGCTTTGCCGTTTTTCTTTTTTCTTAAATTGAAAAATTTTCAAAACTGTATTCCAAAACAGCTCTGCGGATTCCTATTAGTGTAGGGACTTTCAAAATCTTTTGTGAAACGGCTTTCCTCTAGTTTTATGAGTGAAAAATAAACAAAATCCATGTTCTAAAATTAGGTAGTTCAACAAAATTTGAAAATCTGTATGCCAAACGCCCATTTTAGAATGTTATAGATAGAGGGGAACGTTGGAAAAATGAATTTTCTTTGAACTTTCAAAAGACTCGGTTTAAAAACACCCCTTAAAGTTTGTATAGGGTATAGGAAGTGTTTTCAAAAGTAAGCCAATTCACTACGGTATCACTGATGAAATTCCCCGATTCCTTACAAAGTCACATCGCACCTTGAAAATCGCATGAGCCACCCCAGCAGGATACCTCTGGTACTGAATGTGCATTCTGCGCGTCTTACCGGAAAATACGCCGGAGAAAATCGGGCAGGAACGGGCTGGGACAGAGTGGACAGTGGTTAAGAACAAGATTCGCCTTTGTATACGAAACCGCTCCTACGGGCAGTTTCTCCACGGCGGCATCTTGATGGGGATTGCGCTCCCCATACCCTCACATCGTGCAAAATCACATGATTTTGCCCATTGGTGGCCTGCTGCAGCAGGTCACAGCTGGAGTGCGAACGCACTGCCGGGAAAATCAAATTCTTGATTTTGGAAAGGAGACCTCATGCCACGAACGAAGAAAAAAGTGAAATCTATCGTAAAGACAAAAGTAATCTCCGCACGAGTTACAGAAGTAGTACATGAACTTTTACACCGGCAGGCAGAAGATGCCGGAATGACCCTCTCTGAATTTACAGCGCAGATGCTGATGAGAGGCCGCGTGAATACCTCGTATGTGTTCTATGTCCACCCGGACGAAATTGAAGCCATCACACGGGAGTTTGCCGCCATCGGGAATAATCTGAACCAGATCGCGGCGTTCTTCAACAGCGGCGGTATCCAGTCGCGCGCTATGCTCGAAAACATCAACCATGCAATTTCCTGTATTTTTGAAATGCGGGAGCAAGTCGCAGAAATGGCAGGAAAGAATTATGGCAATCTTAAAGCACATCGCAAGTAAGAGTTCCAACTATGGTGCTGCGCTGGAGTATCTGATTTTCAAGCATAACGAGCTTCGGAAAACTCCGATCCTTGACCAAAACGGAAATCGTATCATGCGGGATGAGTTTTGTCTGGACGGCCTGAACTGCGAACCCTATTCCTTCGATGCGGCCTGCCAGCAGCTGAACCGCGAATATCAGAAGAACAAAAATAAGAATGAAATCAAAAGCCATCATTACATCATCAGCTTTGACCCACGGGACAGCACAGAAAATTGCTTGACAGGGAAACGGGCACAGGAGCTTGGACTGGAATACGCAAAAGCAAATTTTCCGGGGCATCAGGCATTGGTCTGTACGCACATGGACGGTCACAATGGCAGCGGAAATATTCATGTCCATATCGTAATCAACGGTTTGCGAAAGCTGGATGTACCTAAGCAGTCCTTTATGGAGCGACCCATTGACTGCAAGGCAGGGCACAAGCACCATCTGACAAAAGACTACTTGAAACATTTACAGAAATCTCTGATGGATATTTGCATGAGGGAAAACTTGAATCAGATCGATTTGCTTTCCCCCCCTCTCTCTCTAAAGTTTCGGAGCAGGAATATTACGCTAAACGGCGCGGACAGATCAACCTGGACCTTACCAATCTGGAACTTCTTGGCGATGGGTTCACACCAGCAAAGACGACTTTTGAAACGGAGAAGGAAAAAATCCGAAATGCCATTACCGATATAGCAAAACGATCTGCATCTTTTATGGATTTCCAAAACCTCTTAAAGCTGGAATACGGCATTTTGGTGAAAGACCATCGAGGGCGATTCGGCTACCTTCCAGCAGACAGGGAGAAATTTATCTCTGCCAGAACGCTGGGAACCAGTTTTGACCGTGAGCATCTTTTACTGCTTTTTCAGTGCAACGCAGCCGAGAAAGAAAAGCAGCAGTGTCGTGTCAATGATCCTATGGATGCGCTGTACATCAAGTCGAATCTCCGGCTGGTTGTAAATTTGCAGGATTGCGTAAAAGCCCAGCAGAGCTATGCCTATGCCCAGAAAGTCAAAATCTCAAATTTACAGAAGATGGCGCAGACCGTTCTCTATGTGCAAGAGCACGGATATGATTCATACGAAAAACTTTATGAAGCTGCCGAGAGTATTGACCGAAAAATGGCGACGGTTCGAAGTGATGCGAAACTCACGGAAGTCAAGCTGAAAAAGGTCAACGAGCAGATTCATCATTTGGGTCAGTATTTTTCTACAAAATCTGTTTATAGCGAATTTCTGAAAGCACCTAACAAGAAAATTTTTCGGCAAACCCACTTCGATGAAATTGCAAAATACGAGGAAGCGCGTCAATTTCTAAAGCGGGATTTCCTAGACGAAAAATTCCCTTCGATGAAAGATCTCCGGGCAGAAAAAGAACTTCTGATGTGCACAAAGGATGCACGGTATAAAACATACCACTATTTTAAGGAACGCAATACAGAAATACAGACGGCACTTGCCAATGTTGACAGCATCCTTGAAATGGAAAAATTGCAGCAGCGTGAACAGCGGCCGCGAGCCAAGAAGCGCAGCTATGATATGAGCCTGTAAATCAGCAGGGTCTTCCACCCCGCACCCCGGAACCCTGCCGGATGCGTAAGCCCGTGCAGGGCTTTCCCATCCGGCAGGGACTTTTGAAAATAAGAAGGAGGTCAATTTTCAAGAACAACAATTTATTTGAAATCGTAAAACGGAATATCACTACCCGGCAGACCGCAGAAGCCTATGGCTTTCAACCCAACCGTGCAGTATGATTTGCTGTCCATTCCATGCAGACCGCAATCCCAGCATGAAAGTGGATTCCCGGTTTCACTGTTTTGGCTGTGGAGCGGATGGTGATGTAATCGACTTCACCGCAAAACTGTTTCAGCTGTCCTTGCGGAAGGCGGCGGAAAAGCTGGTCGCAGATTTTGGACTTTCGGGGAATCCTGTTTTTCCACTACAGTATCCGAAAATTGTGGAATATAAAAGTCAAAACCCAATCCAAACATTGTACGAGTGCAGCGCGATTCTAGATGACTGGCGCAAACGATTTGCGCCGAAGTCAGCAGAGGAAGAACTGCATCCCTGCTTTGTTGCCGGCCTGCATTATACTGATTACATCCAATATCTGATAGAGAATCGACATTTTCTCACCGAGCATCGGAAGGAGGTTCAACAGATTGCCCAACGAATCCGAAAATACGAGATCGACCATTTCCAACATCCGCAAAATGCTCTCGCAGGCTGAAAAAGGTGGTGTTCAGAACACGATTCAAAACTGTGTGACTGTTTTGCAGAACGACCCAGTTCTTGCAGATTCCATCCGGCTGAATCTGCTGAGTGAACGTATTGATATTGTAAAGCCGATGGGTTGGCAGCGTTCCGGCCCTACGCTGACCGACACCGATATGATGTACATTCTGCGCCGAATGGAAAAATACGGCCTGTACAGCGAAAAAAGGGTGTCTGCAGCAATTCGCATTGTTGCCAACGAAAATCATTATCACCCTATCCGGGACTACTTGAATGACTTGAAGTGGGATGGCACAGAGCGGATAAGCCACGCTTTGCATCGCTTTCTCGGTGTGGCAGAAGATGAGCTTACCGCAGAAGCCTTGAAGATTTTTCTGTTGGGAGCTATCAAACGGGTGTTTCATCCCGGCTGCAAGTTTGAAATGATGCTTTGCTTGGTCGGTGGGCAGGGTGCAGGAAAATCCTCTTTCTTCCGGCTGCTTGCTATCAAAGATGAATGGTTCTCGGATGATTTGCGGCGACTGGACGATGATAACGTGTTCCGCAAGCTGCAAGGCCACTGGATCATGGAAATGTCGGAAATGATTGCGACTGCCAATGCCAAAAGCATTGAAGAAATCAAGAGCTTTCTCAGCAAGCAGAAAGAAACCTACAAAATCCCGTATGAAACGCACCCGGCAGACCGTTTGCGGCAATGTGTCTTTGCAGGTACGACCAATCGACAGGACTTCCTGCCCCGTGACCGCACGGGAAACCGCCGCTTTATCCCCATCCCGGTGGATGCAACACAGGCTGAAGTACATATTCTGGATAACGAAGCGGAATCCCGTGCCTATATCGACCAGCTTTGGGCAGAAGCCATAACGATTTACAATAGCGGTGATTATAAGCTGACATTCAGCCCTGCCATGCAGGAAGCCTTGCAGATTTGCCAGAAAGATTTTATGCAAGAAGATACACAGGCGGGCATGATTTATGCGTTTCTGGAGGATTACACGGGTGACCGGGTATATTCCAAACAGCTTTACGCTGAGGCACTGGGCAATCTGAATCTTCCTGCGGAGTGGGAAACCCGTGCCATCTGTGAGATCATGACTGCAGGAATTGCGAATGGCGAAATCAAGGGGTGGACAGCCCATAAAGCAGCCAAACGCTACCCGAAGTATGGCGTGCAGAAAGGATGGGAACGTGTAACCGCTGCAAAAGTGGATGCAGACGGTTTTGTAGAACTTACAGACGAAGAAGCTCAGCAGATGGGATTTCCGCTTTGAAGGGCTGCTTTACATCGTTGGTTACAGGTGTGGTTACATCCTTCATCTGTCAAAAAACTGCATCATTCCAAATGTTTTTTCCTATTTGTAACCATGTAACCTGTAACTGATAAGAAAAAACAAATACGGAAAGTTGCCAGCACATCGCCGCACAAAAAGTTTTTTACTGTGGTTACAGGCTACTGGTTACAAACAAAAATACGGAGGTTTTGCCTATGAAAGAAGTTCGCGTTTGCGAAGCAATGAAGTCCCCGGTGGGGACTTTAAGCGACGGAACGGTCTTGCATCAGCAAGATGGAGGGACCAAGTCCCGACAAGTTCCGATCTGGGAGAAAAGCAATCTGACGCTGGAAGAAGCTGCAGCTTATTCCGGCATTGGCATCAATAAGCTGCGCGAAATGAGCGATTCCAAAGACTGCACCTTTGTTCTCTGGAATGGTACGAAGCGGCTGCTGAAACGCCGTAGGCTGGATGAACACCTTGACCGATTATTTTCGATTTGACAATAAAAATGAAGTCGGCAGTTGAAAGCACCTCGGCGGTATGGTATGATTAAGCTGTAGGTTGCTTTCTGCCAACAATGGAGGACATAACGATGGCAGAAAGAAGAAAAGACTCAAAGAAGCGTGTTCTAAAGGAAGGTGAATATCAGCGCAGTAACGGAACGTATGAGTACCGCTGGCGCAGTGAAAACGGCAAGCGCAACAATGTGTACGCCAAAAGTCTGGAAGAACTTCGTGAGAAAGAAGCAGAGATTCAGCGCGACCGCAGTGATGGAATCCGTGCAGAAGCGCGGAACGCGACCATCAATGACATTCACGAGCAGTGGCTGCAACTGAAAAAGGGGCTGAAAGCCAATACACTGGTCAATTACGAGTATATGTATAAGATGTACGTATTCCCGGAGTTTGGGAAGCGGAAGGTCGGAAGCCTGAAAAAGTCGGATGTGCGGCGGTTTTACAACGGCCTTGTGGATTCACAGCGTTTGAAAGTGGCAACGGTGGAGAACATCCATACCGTGCTGCATCAGGTGCTGGATTTTGCGGTTGAGGACGAGTATCTCCGCATCAATCCATCCGATAATGCGTTGAAGGAGCTCAAGCAGACGCACAATCTGGATAGTGAACGCCGCAAGGCTCTGACCGCAGGCCAGCAGAAGCTGTTGATGAACTTCTTGAAAAACAGTGAGAAGTACAATCACTGGCTTCCCATCATTACCGTGATGGTGGAATGCGGTCTCCGTGCTGGTGAAGCAACGGGTTTGCGTTGGGAGGACATCAACCTTGATACGGGTGAAATCAGTGTAAATCACACGTTGATTTATTACAGCCACCGGGAGAAAGGTTGTCTGTACGGAATCAATACACCCAAAACGGAAGCTGGAAACCGAATTGTGCCTATGACTCCGGAAGTCAAGGCTGCTTTTGTACAAGAGCGAGAGTATCAGAAGAAAACTGGAATTTCCTGCAAGGTGACGATTGATGGCTATACGGATTTTATTTTTGTAAACCGTTTTGGCGAGTGCCAGCATCACAGCACCATCAATAAAGGCATTGACCGTATCATCCGTGACTGCAACGAGGAACAGTTGGCAAAATGCGAAAGCGGTACAATCAAGCCGAAAAACCTTGTTCTGCTTCCGAAGTTTAGCTGTCATTCCCTGCGTCACACCTGTGCTACCCGTCTTTGCGAGGCTGGAATCAACATGAAGGTCATTCAAGACGTATTGGGCCACGCCGATATTACCACCACCATGAACATCTACACCGAGGCCACAAAAAATCTCAAGAAAAAGGAAATCGACAAGTTTGCAGAGTTCTTATCTGCAACCACGACATTTGAAGGAAAGGAGGAAAATGACTGATGGAAAATAAATCTGCAGCCCCAGTAGCACAGGTTCTTGTTCCGGCAGTGAGTGAGATTCGTTCTCTGCTGGAAGCTTCCCGTAAAAATGTAGCACAGCAAGTCAATCAGGAACTGCTGTCAACTTATTGGAAGATTGGTGAGGTCGTTGTTCGTTGTGAACAAAATGACAGCATCCGTGCTGCATATGGTGAAAAGACCTTATCGCAGCTTTCCAGGGCGTTGACAAAGGAGCTTGGCAAGGGCTTTTCGCGCTCGAATGTTTACAATATGCGGCAGTTCTATCTCAGCTATCCAATTTTCCAGACAGTGTCTGGAAAATTGAGTTGGTCGCACTACTGTGAGCTGTTATCCATTTCCGATAAGGAGAAGCGCAGCTTCTACGAAAAAGAAGCGGTCAATTCTGGCTGGTCTGTCCGTGAATTAAGACGCCAGATGGAAAGTTCCCTGTTTGAACGGCTGCTCTTGTCTCGTGGGGATGCCAACAAGGAACAAGTTTTAGCATTGGCTGAAAAAGGTGTGGACTACACAAAGCCGGAGGACATCATCAAAGACCCGTATGTATTCGAGTTTTTGGGGCTGCCGGAAGAAAAGCCGTTCCTTGAAAGCGATTTGGAAGCAGCACTGGTGCGACAAATCGAAGATTTCTTGCTGGAACTTGGCCGGGGCTTTATGTTTGTCGGCACACAGCAGCGTGTCACAGTGAACAACACCCACTACTATGTGGATATGGTGTTCTACAATAAGATTTTACACGCCTATGTGCTGATCGAGTTGAAAACCACCAAGCTCACGCCCGAAGCCGCCGGACAAATCAATATGTATCTGAACTACTACGCCGCAGAGGTCAACGACCCGGAAGATAATCCTCCTATCGGCATCATCCTCTGCACTGACAAGAACAGCGTAGCAGCCGAGTATGCGCTGGGCGGTTTGTCGAATCAGATTTTTGCATCCCGGTATGTCTTGTATATGCCGAACAAGGAGCAGCTTATTGGACAGGTGGAAGAAGTCTTGAAGCGTTGGCACTCTCACAAAGACGAATAAGTTTACCACCAGCCTTACCACTGACTTACCACCAATTTGAGAATAGCTGTAAACAGTTGCGTAGAGTTGCGAAAAATAAGACCTTTTTATCTTGCACGAACAAAGGCTTATGAACACTTGTAAACAGCTATAAATCACCACCAGTCAAGCTCCCCACGATGAAGCCGATCGAGCAGTAAATTTCCGATTTAAGCAAAACAAAGCCTGAAACTTCTTGATACTACGAGAAGTTTCAGGCTTTGTTTGATGGATTTCCAGCAAAAACTACACCATACGCCAATTTTACACCAAACGATGCAGGATTTTGTGCAGAGCAAAATGAACAACCTGCTTTCCTGCCGCTGCAACATGGACACCAACCGGGTGGAAGCCCGGTTCGAGGGTGGCACTACCCTTGCCATCGACTGCATCGCCATCGAAGACGAGTACGGCAACACCCCGGCACAGCGGGCAGAACTGGACTGGCTGCTGTACAATAAGCCGCTGGAGGATGCGCAGATGGTGCGGAAAGGGGAGGTGGAATATTATCTGTCACTAGGCTGTGACCATGGCGGGCTGGAAGATTAAGTCCAACATAACAACAAATCCCGGCAGGTGTTCTACAAGGTAGGCACCTGCCGGGATTCGTTTTGTTTGATTTACTTTTCCCTTACTCCATCCACCAGATGAAAATAATCATAATAGGGTGTAGTATAAGTTTCATACCGTCCCACCACGGTAATGGTTGTGCCTTCTTCCGGGTAATCGCCATCAGTCAGCACGAACTCCACTCCCTGCTGGCAGCAGGCAAACGCATCGTAGATGACGCAGGAATGATACAGTTCACCGGTCTGCTCATCTGTATACTCCTGATATTCGCCCGTCATACGAACAATTTTATCGGTGTAGCTCTCCGGGGTAAAAAGCATATTATACACCTCGGCGTATACGACTGTACTGCTAAGCTGGGTCAGATCGAGGTCTGCATCCATACCGGCGTGAATATCGCTTGCGCCAGCAGTGCTGCTTTCCGGGAGCTGCACGGGATGTTCCGGGGCAGGTGTAGTAACAGCACTAGAAGATGCAGGCTCCGGCAAAACCGTCACCACGGAAGATGCAGCTTCGGACTTTGCGCCGCAGGCAGTCAATGCAGCGGCGGCACAGAGCAGCAGAACTCCTTTCAAAAGTTGTTTCATGATGCCCTCCCCAGCAGTTTTCCGGCCAGACAGCACAAGCCAAAAGCCACCATGTCAACTGCTACAATGGTCGAGCCGACCGGCGTTCCGGCCAGAACCGAAGCCACGATGCCCACAAAGGCACAGCTCACGGACAATACCGCCGAGCAGATGGTGACAGCGCGGAAATTCTTGCACAGGCGCATCGCCGAAAGAGCCGGAAAAATCACCAGTGCAGAAATCAGCAGAGAACCGACAAGGTTCATTGCCAGCACAATGATGACGGCAATGACAATGGCAATCAGTAGATTGTATCCGTTTGCATTGGTTCCAACGGCCTGTGCAAAGTCTTCGTCAAAGGTGACTGCAAATATCTTGTTGTAGAACAGCATAAACACTGCGACCACGATGATGGAAAGCCCTATGCAGAGCCATACCTCCGATTTTGTCAAGGTCAGAATCGAGGTAGAGCCGAACAAGGAACTGCACACATCGCCAGACAGATTCGCCGAGGTCGAGAACAGATTCATCAGCAGATAGCCCATTGCAAGCGCGCCAACGGACACCATAGCAATGGCAGCGTCACCTTTGATTTGGGTGTTTTGTCCGGTATGCAGCAACAGGACTGCGCAGGCCACAGTCACGGCCAGCGTCAGCGGCATATGGTCGGACATTCCCAGCACGGTCGCAACGGCCATGCCGCCGAACGCCACATGAGAAAGGCCATCTCCGATAAAGGAGAACCGTTTCAGCACCAGCGTCACGCCCAACAGCGAAGAACACAGGGCAATCAGAACGCCCACGATGAGCGCATAGCGGACAAAGGGATAGTTCCAGTAAAAAGCCAGCTTTTCCAATAGGCTCATTTTGCACCGCCTTTCCCAGCCGCAAACAGCCGCCCCTGCGGGCTTTGCAGATACGCTTCCCGTGTACCGAAAAAGATCGTTTCACCAACATGAAGAATGTGGCTTGCGTAGCAAACCGCAGCCTGAATATCGTGGGAGATCATCAGGACAGTAATGCCCTCCTGCTGGTTCAGTTTTTCAATCAGATGGTACATTTCCGTAGTCGCTTTTGGGTCAAGGCCGGAAACAGGCTCGTCCAGAAGCAGCATTTTCCGGGTAGCGCAGAGGGCGCGCGCCAGCAAGACGCGCTGCTGCTGACCGCCGGAAAGCTCCCGGTAACAGCGTTTTGCCAGCGACCCGATCTGCATTTTGTGCATGGCATCCTGCGCAAGCTGCTTTTCCTCCCGACTGTAAAATGGGCGGAGTCCACAACGGCTCTGGCAGCCGGACAGCACGATTTCCTGCACCGACGCTGGAAAATCCCTCTGCACGATGGTCTGCTGGGGCAGATAGCCGATCTCGTTCCGGCGCAGGCCATCGCCCATCTCGATTTGTCCGGAAATAGGCTGCTGCAAACCGAGCAGGGTTTTCATCAAGGTGCTTTTTCCTGCACCGTTTTCACCAACTACACAAAGATAGCCGCCTGCGTGAATCTCAAAGTTCAGAGGATCCAGAATGGCCTTTCCCTCATAGCCAACGAGAAGGTTCTTACAAATGAGCTGAGACATGGCGGTTCCTTCCTTTAGTTCAGAGCCTGTTTCAGCACATCCAGATTGCTTTCCATCACGGAAAGGTAGGTCGTTCCGTTTGCCACATCGGTGGATGTGGTGGACTGCATGGAATCCAGCGTCAGGATGGACTGATCCTTTTCGGCGGTATTCTGCACGATAGTTTCGGCAACTTTGTGCTGTGCGCCCTCAATGGTCAGTACACAGGGCAGTCTCAGTTCATCCACTTTGCCAGCAAGGAAAGAAATGGTCCCAAAGCTGGCTTCCGTTTCCGCAGAGCAGCCTGCAAACGCGGCATAATAGCTCAGACCGTAATCGTCCACCAGATAGCGGAACGGGAAACGGTCGCCGAACAGCACAGTTTTCCGGGCGGCATTGTCCACCACCGTCTGATATTCGCCATCCAGAGCGGCCAGCTTTTCCAGATAGGATGCAGCGTTAGCAGCGTAGGCATCTTTGTTAGCCGGGTCGATCTCTTCCAGTGCATCGGTGATTGCGTTGCAGAGAGTTTCGGCGTTCTTCAGCGACAGCCATACATGCTCGTCATATTCTTTTTCCGCGTGCTCCAGCATATCCTCCTTGATTTCATCACCGCTCATATCCATCGGATAGTAAGTCGGCCAATGCTCCATTTCCTGAGAGAGAGCATCGAAGCCTTCGTTGCCGAAATAAATGTGAAAATGTTCCGCTTTGCCCGGAGCAATGCCATGATCACTGAATTGCACATACTTGGGCGCATCAGCATCACCATCGGTTGCCTCGAAGAAATATCGTACGCCTCTGCTGCCAGATTTATAGTCATAAATCTGGTAGCCCTTATATTGATAGGCAGCCTTTGCCTCAACACCGTTTTTCACAAAACACATCGTGTTATTTTCGGCATTGATTGTAATTTTGGAAACATCTGTTTTATAACCCGTTTCGTAATAGGCACGGTATTCTTCCGCCGTTTTGTTCCCGTTTTCTGCTTTACGTTCCATCACTTCGTCCAGAATACCCTCTTGAAGATAAGGATAAACAGACTGCCACTCGCCATCCCAGTCGGACAGGCTTCTATCCCGCACATCGCTATCGGCAAAGTGGGAATATCCGTGATGATGTCCTTCCTCCGCCTGCATACCGGGCATTGCTTCCTCTGTCTTAACAGTATCTTTCAGCACATCAAGCAGATTGATAACCTTCATATTTTTGTTGGTGGCTTCTTTCAGGGCATCTTCCACCCAGCCATCCGATTCGCCGCCAACATAGATGAACAAGTCACAGTCTGAGATTTTAATAATATCATCTGCGGTGGGCTGATAGCTGTGCAAATCCACGCCGTTGTCCAGAAGCATGCTAACTTCGGCATTATCGGCCTTGTCGCCGAGGATTTCGCGCACCCAGTCATATTCCGGGAAGATAGTCGTGACGATTTTCAGCGGCTTGCTGCCACTCTGTGATGCGGATGGTGCAGAAATGGACGAGGACCCGGCCTTCCCACAGCCACCCAAAATACCAGAAGCCAGTAAAAGGCAAAAAAATACAGCGAATATACGTTTGAATTTTTTCATAGAAATGCGCTCCTTTGTTTGATATCAAGAATCATACGGACAAGCATTTCTTAATCCGACAGTTTTACCTTTAGTCGAATCGGTGTTTTTATCAGCAAAAGCGGAGAGCAAAGCGACAGCAAAGCTGCCAACACAAAATGCGGCGCGGGTGTCCGAATGAACGGCCCGGAGCCATCTTTTCCGGCGTGCAGGATATTCTTGCAAAGTTTCAGCTGTGCGCAGATGGCGCAGTCTGCCCCAGTGCAGTCGTGGTTGACTTCTTCCGCACAGAACGTCAATGAAACCAAAATGGCCAGAAGGAAACCAACCAGCAGCGTCCACGCAGCGCGGCGGCGTTGTTTTGCAGTGCAGTTCATTCCATTGCCCTCCTCTCTCGAATTTGCAAACTGGTTGCAAATTGAATTATAGCAAGGCAATATTGGATTGTCAAGTGGAATTTTTTACGGACACTACGTTAATCTAAATCGCTGCCAAGAGGGCTGACACCGTCCGGCCCTCTCTCTTTTTGCCAAAGTTTCCCTTGCGTTTTCTTGCAAGCTGCCGAAAGTGACGTGTTTTCAAAACTTTTTGTTGACACACTGCGATTTTTGTGGTAATCTACCCCGATAATTTAATATAAGATAGTTACTTGGAGTTCCAGCTCCGGCTCCCGAAGGAGCCGGAGCAAGTTTTTAGCTTTCTTATCGCTGCATAACGAACCCGAACCAAGGCCATCCCGGAAGGGATGGTCAGGTGCAGGTCGTTGATGAAGTGCTTTAAATAGGCTTCGTGGGCCAGCCGCTGACACGGCAACAATTGTTCCGCAGCAGAAAAGCCTTTGCTTCGGCTTCATCTTCGATGGAAAGGCCTCGTGAACGAAGAATCTCGATTTGTTCGTCTATCGTTTTGAAGTCCTTGTCTGCCATGAAAAATCTCCTTTATAAGCAAAACGCCCCCAAGTGTGCATACGCTGTGCGCAGAGGCCTGGGGGAGTTGTTATCATTATAATGGCATATCAAGGACGAAATGTCACTGAGCAGAGTGTGGACTATCGATTTTTCGTAAAAATTTTCAAGAAGGACTTTTCACGGCCTGACTTCCTGTCACACGGAAAGTGTACGGGTGCTGTGGAGGTATGAGCCGTGCCATTAAACGCATTATTGCAGACTACAATGCGGGCGAGGAAGTAGAAGCAAAGAAGCAGCATCGCAAAGCGGTGTGGTGTAAGAATCGAATAGGCGGATTGGTGTAGTAGGGACACCGAACCCAAAATACAAAGATACGGAAGCTATGTTGCAGAAAAACAACATAGCTTCCGCTTTTTTGTTATATGCAAGGATTTTGAAAGGGGAATAGGGTTTTCCAGATGGCAGACCAGCTTGCCTTTGACAGCAATCAAAATCCCTGCAATTTTGAATACGCCAAAATTTACGCCAAACAAAACTTTATAGTATCTGCTCTAACTGGAAAAACCACAGTCGGCACAGAGTACATCAAGGCGGACGATATTGTGTTGAAAAACAAAGGCAATCAGCCAGCGGGAAATCCACAGAACCATAGCCCACAGGGACAGCCGAAAAAATAGTCTGTTAATTAGATTATCATTGTAGTGGATATATGGAACTGTTATAATATGGATATGAAAAAACAAATTGGAATTTACGGAGGTATAAAATTTGGAAAAATTATCACAACTTCCTAATATTGGAAATGTTTTAGAAGAACAGCTTAAACAGGTAGGAATTTGTTCTGTTAGTGATTTAAAAAAACAAGGGGCAAAAGCTGCATGGTTAAAAATCCAAGCGATTGATTCATCAGCGTGTATAAACCGTTTAATGGCATTGGAAGGAGCTATTGAGGGTGTAAAAAAAAACATTTCTATCTGATGATGTAAAAGAGGATTTAAGAGAGTTTTATCAATGGCATAAAAATTAAGTGAGATTGTTAAGATTTTGAGCAGATTAAGAAATCCCAGTTTAACAACTTCATATCCGTATCTTAAGCGGTTAGTCTATATGATTGACCGCTTTTTTCATACCTTGAAAGGAAGTGATTTTATGCGAACCATTTTAAATAAAGGACACCGTATCAGAGCCAGCGACAAGTACCTTGTGTACCGTTTCTGTGCGGGTACGCTCCTGTCCCTGTTCGTGGCGGTTCTTCTGCTTCTGAACATGGGACAGCTCATGCGTACCGATTGGGAACATTTCAGCCTGTTAGAGAACGGGCTGACGCTTTCCCCTTACAACTTCATAACCGTATTGATAGCGGCTGGTGTCTGTGCATTAGCCGCTTTTCTCTATTACCGCTATCAGCAAGACAGTTTTAAGAAGCTCCTGCACCGCCAAAAGCTGGCACGAATGGTACTGGATAACAAGTGGTATGAAGCCCAGACGCAAAAGGACAACGGTTTTTTCACTGACCTGCAAGGCAGATCAAGGGAAAAAATCGTCTGGTTTCCGAAA
>OBVY01000607.1_pt1 | contig 33723 bp, 44 predicted proteins | sample 1538051 | NCBI WGS metagenome assembly OBVY01 (sample SAMEA2580017, study PRJEB22360) | human gut metagenome | biome: human gut; feature: human-associated habitat; material: faeces | place: Denmark | collected 2008/2010 | reverse complement strand
AAATCATTCCTCCAATCCCGGCGTTCGGGTCGGGGCAAAAAATCTGAAGCGTCCACTCGGAAAGGCTTTCCGGGGAGCCTAGCGGCTCTCCTTTTGCCCTTCCTCCTGAGCACGCCACTGTTATAGCACCGTTAATTAGCAGTGTCAATAGAAGAGTGCTAAAATTCATGAAAGAATAATACTTTTATAAAATCCTATGCAATCTTTTCAAAATTCAGTCGTATCATCGTGTTTTTATCATTTCTGCCGGTACATCAGCGTAGACAGATATTTCATGCCGTTGTCCGGGACGATGACCACGATGTTCTTTCCCTGATTCTCCGGTCTGCGGCCCACCTGCACCGCTGCGTGCAAAGCCGCTGCTGCCGATGTGCCCAGAAACAGTCCTTCCGCCCGCAGCACCTCATGGGCCGTTTCGTAGGCTTCCTCGGTGCGGACATTGATGCACGCATCGCTCCAGTCTGGCCGCAGATAGTCGGAAAGTGCGCTTTCCGGCACATCATACGCCGGCAAAACGCCATCTATGATCTGTGCATCCGGGTGCTCCGGGGTCAGGCGGGAGTCCGGATGGGGCTGCACCAGAACCACTTGCAGATTCGGGTTGCGGCTGCGCAGATAACTTGCTGTGCCAAAACCCGTGCCGCCGGTACCCGCCATGCAGACCAGAATATCCACATGGTCTTCTGTATCATTCATTTCAACTCTTTGATTTCCGGGATGGATGCCGCTGCACCTTTGCGCTGCACGGCAATTCCGGCTGCTTTGGTAGCAAGCCGCATGGCGTCCTCTACTGAACTGCCGCTGCAAAGGCCCGCCAGAAAATAGCCGCTGTAAGTGTCCCCGGCAGCTGTAGTATCCACGGCCTGCACCTTTTCGCAGGGGACAAACAGCCGCCGCTCTGCATCCAGATAGTAGCTGCCCGCACTCCCGGCTGTCAGAAGCAGACGGGTCTGCGGGTATTTTTCGTGCAGCAGGGTCAAAACAGCGTCCGCTTCAAAGGTCTCGGTTCCGGCAAGGGCGCAGACTTCCACCTCGTTGACACAGAGCACATCTTTTTTACTCCATTCTCTGAATCACCGCACCCAGCCATCGGCACAGGGTATCACCTGCCTGATTTGCGATCTCCAGCACGCGGGCGTGGCTATGCTTGACCGTCTGGATGCCGGTGGCCATGTTGGTGATGCAGCTGACGGCCAGTACCTTCATGCCCATGTAGTTGCAGACCATGGTTTCCGGCACGGTGCTCATGCCCACGGCATCGGCTCCCATCCCCGCAAAGGCGCGAATTTCAGCCGCCGTTTCATAGCAAGGGCCCATAAAGCCCATGTAAACGCCCTCCTTGTAGGCAATGCCCAGTTCATCGGCGGTCTGCTTGGCAAGGTTCCGCAGTTCCAGACTGTAAGGTTCGGTCATGTCCGGGAAGCGGGGGCCGAAGCGCTCATCGTTGGGGCCAATGAGGGGGTTCGTGCCCATCATGTTGATGAAGTCGGTAATGAGCATCAGGTTGCCCGGCGCAAACTCCCGGTTGATGCCGCCGCAGGCGTTGGTCAACACCACCTTTTCCACGTCCAACAGCTTGAACACATAGAACGGGTAGCAGACTTCCTTCATGGAGTAGCCCTCATAGAAATGGAAGCGACCTTCCATGGCGTAGACTTCCGTGTCCCCCAGCTTGCCAGCCAACAATGCACCTTTGTGTCCTGCCACCGTGGATACCGGGAAGTTGGGGATATCCTTGTAGGACAGTTCTTCCGTGTCCGTAAAGTCCGCGGTCAGCTTGCCAAGGCCGGAGCCCAGCACCACCGCGATCTTCGGGCGCTTTTTCGTGTGCGTCTTGATATATTCCGCACTTTCCAGTGCCTTTTCATAAAGATGTTCCATACCGTTCTCTCCTTTTCCCAAAAAATTCGATATACTCTTTGGGTTCAGTATATCGGATTTTTCAGGCCGATGCAAGACACCCTCCATCGAGTCTTATTAAAAACCAAGGAGCAGATACTTCACATCACGAGTGTGTTGTATCTGCTCCTTGGTTCTCCGAATGTCTTATCTCTGGCCGATGTTCCACCGAAACAGCTCATATCCTTCCCGGATATCCTCCGGCAGACGTTTCAAAGTCTCGTCCCGCAGTTTCTGCGGCATCCCATAAAAGGCTTCGGCAATGCCGCCGGTGATGCAGGCAAGGGTGTCGCTGTCGCCGCCCAGAGAGACCGCATTGCGAAGTGCATTCCTTTATATCAAGTTTCGCCTTTGAAATCAGAGAGAATCATAGTATTGATGTATTTTCTCGGCCATCAGTTCCCGACGCCTTTGTAGAAAATCCTGATAGTCGCCAATCTCCATGCTTTCAAATCCGTCTGGAATACAATTCTGTTTAAGATTTTCAGCCAGTCTATCTTGTTCTATGATTCCACCATAAACAGGCTTTTTCGTATTGCATTGCCCTATCACTTCAGTCATATAGTGGGCTGGCGAACTATCTTTAATTTTAATGTTGATTTCCTGTTGAATAAAAGCATAATTCGCAATTTGATTGTATTGTGCTTGCACAATTCCATTTTTTATCAAGTAATTTTTCGGGAACAAATGGTGAATATCGCCTCTGTTTTCCAACATGGACTCAATATCAATTTCCATCGACAAAAAGCCTTTATCGTGTGCCTTGACCTGTGCCACAAGGAACATATTAAAATATGGACTGCTCGCAACCGATGTGTTCAGCCGTTGAACAAGATTTACCTTCCAGTACGCCTCAGATAATTCGCCCGCCTCTGTGATACTCAGGTACTGCATCGGATCATCATAAGCAAAGAATCTCTTAATGTCGTAATCAAATGCAGACTCTGGCGAGCCAGAAGAATATCTTCCCGTCAAAATAGACAAAGCCAGCCACTTGCGTACAATCTTTTCAATTTGATTACTATCCACTTTTCGTTCACGAAGTGCAAGAAAAAGCGCATAGCCAAAGTTCAAAACATTTTGTGAACGAATCAGCGATTTTTTCACAATTCCCGCTGAGCGCACAATCATCAAATACCGTTCGTAATTTGTCTGATTCACCGCTTGCAGAACTGCCTCATGTAATTGATTGAACGATCTTTCTTCTATTTCGATCTTAAATTCACGCGTTTCAAAATCTCGACCTGAAAGCAAGCTAACCAAATCTGCTAGCTTTCCTCGCTTGAATTTATATGTAAATGCAACACGAAGAACATCCGTATAACATGTGCGATAAATCGGTGCATTCTTTGCAGCTGCCCACTTTATAGCTTCGAATTCCGGTCTCGCCGCAAATTCAGCATCGTTTTTCTTGATTTCTTTCAAATCCTCCGGAGACTCCAACAAATGACAGAAGTAATCGATCGTTTTTCGGGTCACATTTCCATTATATATTTCATTCGAAGAAATCTTAGACATTGCAAAATCTGCTTGCGACAGAACCACACCCTTAGAATTGATACGAATAAAAATTTCCGTTACACTGTCAATATCCAAATCTTCTGCCAGCGTAATAACACCAATGCTATTATTTTGTATTGCCCTCAACCGATTGATTGTGTCATTGATTTCCTGTGCTTTGTCCATAATTCCGTTTTTCTGGCAATATTCCATCACAAAAGAAAAAGAACCAAAGGACACATCCAGCACTTTTGCAATATCCGGAATCCATTTACTGCTTTTTTGATTTGCGGAATTTGCCACTTCAAATATTTCGTCAATGGGGTTAAACGCAATACAGACCCGTTTCCATTTATAGTGGCTGTCTAAAACCTCCTGTCCCACAATTGCAGCCGCCATAGCAGTAATACGCTGTTGCCCGTCGATCAGAACTTTTTTCCCTATTGCAACTGTTCCGTCTTTCAACTTTACACTTGGATTTTGCCATACGATAATATATCCGACCGGAAATCCCTTATAGAGCGAATCTATCAAATCACGCACTTGCGTTGCGTCCCATACAAATGGACGTTGCATTTCCGGAATCGCAATATTACCGGATTTTATATCCACCAAAAGCACATCCACCGTATAATTATTCACGCTATATCGTGCCATAGTCAAATTCCTTTCTGTTGTATCATCCTGGAATTCTATCTAAAGTTGTTTTCATACAAAGCGTTATTAAATTTTGTTTAATCCTATCACATCCGGCGGGGCGGCGCAAGTGGTGCTCTTGTTTCCTGTCCGCGCAGCTATTATAATAATAGGTACCGAAAGAAGGTGAGCTTCCTGCACGACATCTGGAATCCATGGCACGGCTGCGTCAAGTGCAGCGAGGGCTGCCAGAACTGTTACATGTATTTTCTCGACCGGATGCGGGACCAGAACGGAGCCGAGATCTACAAAACGAAAAGCGGCTTTTCCTATCCGCTCCAGAAAGACCGCACCAGACACTACAAAATCCAGAGTGGTGAGCAGATCCGGGTCTGCATGACCTCGGATTTCTTCTTGGAAGCAGCCGACCCGTGGCGGGCTGAGGCGTGGGACATCATGCGCCAACGCAGCGATGTGGTGTTTTTCCTGCTCACAAAGCGGCCGCAGCGGGTACGGGAGTGCCTGCCGCCGGACTGGGGCAGCGGTTGGGACAACATCTTTTTCAACGTCACCTGTGAAAATCAGCGCCGCGCCGATGAGCGCATTCCCATTCTGTTTGACCTGCCCTTCAAGCACAAGGGCATCATGTGCGCGCCCTTCATCGGACCGGTGAGCATCCGGCAGTACCTTTCCGCCGGGCAGATCGAGCAGGTCATCTGCGGCGGCGAAAACTACGATGGTGCCCGCCCCTGCAATTTTGATTGGGTCAAATCTCTCCGGCAGGAATGCGTGGATGCCAACGTGACCTTCTGCTTTATCGAGACCGGCACCGTGTTCATCAAGGACGGCAGGCGCTACCACCTGCCAAACAAGCAGCTGCAAAGCCGAATGGCCTGTAAATCCGGCATGAACTATCAGGGCAGGCCCATTCATTTTGACCTCGTGGACGCGACTGGGGCTACCCCATCCCGCAGGAAGATCTCTATGTGCCTCATTTCCGCGCAAACTGCGAGACCTGCGGCAGCAAGTTGATCTGCAACGGCTGCAGTGACTGTGGAAAATGCTTATAAAATAAAGGAGTTCTATGAAACAGAAGAAGAAATCGTTTTTTCGCAGAGTGTTTCTCTGCCTGCTGGCTGTTTTGCTGGCCGTCTGCATCGCATTCGGCATTTACGTCAGCGACTACTACCACGCCGACCCCGCCGCCGAGGATGCGCTGGTATCGGATGACGTGGTGAGCGTCACCGAGCAGAACGGCAACTGGGTCTTTGCACCGGAATCTCCCACCGCCGGGCTGATCTTCTATCCGGGCGGCAAGGTGGAAAACACCGCCTATGCTCCCCTCCTGCACGATCTTGCCGAGGACGGCATTCTGTGCGTGCTGGTAAAGATGCCCTGCAATCTGGCCGTACTGGACATGAACGCGGCGGACGGCATCCCGGAACGCTTTTCCGAAGTCACAGACTGGTACATCGGTGGGCACTCGCTGGGCGGGGCCATGGCGGCAAGCTATGCGGCCAAGCACACCGATGAACTGGACGGTCTGGTGCTGCTGGCGGCCTACTCCACCGCCGACCTGACCGACAGCGGCCTGCGGGTCTATGCCGCCTACGGCAGCGAGGACGGCGTACTGAACCGCGAAAAGTACGAAGCCGACCGCGTAAATCTTCCGCAGGACACTACCGAAACGGTCATTGACGGCGGCTGTCATGCCGGGTTCGGCAGTTACGGTGCGCAGAAGGGCGATGGCACACCCACCATCTCTGCCGAGGAACAACAGCGGCAGACGGCGGACGCACTGGCGGCGTGGATGAATCTTCAATAAAAAGCAAAATATCCCGACCATTTTCCTGCAAATCACAGGAGAATGGCCGGGACTTTCTTTCGTATTCCGTAAATCAGGAATCAATACAAATGAAATTTATGGCTGATCTGGTGTGCAATTTCATCCGGCAGCGGGCGGAAGCCGATGCAGGTCAGGGTCATGCCTTCTCCGTTTTCATCAAATTCTTCCGGCTCCAGCTCGGTGTGGCAGGCATCCCGGATGAGGAAGAAGTCTTTGTTTTCCACAAGGCCCAATTCCTCGGCAATTGTTTTTGCTTTCAGCAGTTGATTTCGATTCTTGGCCCCACATACGGTCTTGGTAAACGAACCATCGAACCATTCTTCATAGGTTGCTTTCTCCAACATGATTTCTGCCCGATAGCCGGTAATTTCTCCGTCTTTCTCGATGGGTTCCACGCCCTGTCCCATGCCGATGGGGTCGGTGAGGAACGCCAGCGAAGCGTGGCAGCACTGCGCCGCCAGCTTGCCAGGCGACATCTGCAGATCTTTTCGTGCAATGATGAGTTGACGCATTTTTTCTCCTTCTTACAACAGCTTGATCTTCAAATCTGCCAGCAGATTCACCGCTTCCGGCAGGGAAAACTTTGCATCCTTCAGGCGGCTGCCCAGAATGTCCACCTTATAGCCTGTAGCATCCCGGAAATCCGCCTTGCGCAGATCACACTGGTAGAACTCCGTTTCGTGAAGTTCCACGCCCTTGAAATTCGCCAACTGCATCTCGCATTTGGCAAACATAGAGCCGACGATCTCGTTTCCGTCCGAAAAGTTGAAGCGGTTGAAGTTCATTTCGGTGAAGGTGTTATATTTCAGACTGCACTCTTTCAGCGTGTGGATAGGGTCCGGGAAGGCACCGTTGGACATCAGCGGTGCCCACTCGATTTCCTGCAAACGGCAGTCCTCAAAATCCAGCGATTGCACCGAAGAATGGGTGCTGCGCAGACCTGTGATCTCACACCGCACGAATTTGCACTCGTTCAGCGTGGTATGATCCAGTTCGCACTTGGTAAAGGAGCAATCCGCAAATACGCAATCGGTAAAGTCGCAGTCCTCAAAAGTCTCCTCGGTAAACGACAGGTCAGCAAACCGTTCGCCCTCACAATAACGCTCTGTCATAAAATTCTCCTGTCAGCGCAGTTCTTCCAGCAGAGCCGTGCAGCCCTCCAGCACATCCTGCCAGGTAGCCTCAAAATCCCCGGTATACCACGGGTCGGCCACATCGCCGGGGCGGCGGGTATGATCCATCAGCAGAGACACTTTATGCTCCGGGTCGCCGCCCACAAAGCGCGCCATATTGCGCAGGTTGTTGTGATCCATGGCGATCAGGTAATCGTAGGTTTCGTAATCCCTCCGGGTCATCTGCCGGGCGGTTTTACCCTCGCAGGAGATGCCGTGCTCGGCCAGCTTCCGCCGGGCGGGCGGATAGACCGGGTTGCCGATCTCCTCGGTGCTGGTGGCGGCGGATGCGATTTCAAATTTATCAGAAAGCCCGGCTTTGGCCACCAGATCTTTCATCACAAACTCGGCCATTGGGCTGCGGCAAATGTTGCCGTGGCAGATAAAAAGCACTTTTGTCATGTTAGAATATTTCCTTATATCGTATTATTTTGATTTTTGCACACATACGTGCAAAATTCAGTTCTGCTTCAAGAACTCCCGCAGCACATCCTCTGGGCGGGGTGTATGGTTCGGGTACTTTTCCCGCAGAGGTGCGGCGGCACCATCCATAATGTAGGGCACACCCACAATGTCCAGCATCGACACATCGTTATAATTGTCGCCAAAAGCCATCACATCGGCAAGGTCGATGTCCAGAGTCTTGCAGATGCTACGCACACCGATGCCCTTGTTGGCAAAGGTGGTGTCGATCCAGTACGGCCCTGCCACAGCGCAGTTCGCCTCTTTCCATCGTGGGACAAACCGTTCCGTGTAAGATTCTACGCTTTCGTGCAGATACACCGATACTTTTGTGATCTCCTCCGGCACCTCGGAAGGGTCATGGATGATTTGATAATTGTTCCCGACGAACTGAATACGCTTGAGCATCCCCAGACCCCGCTCCATCAGGTAGGCGGTATTCTGACCGGAGAGCATCACTTCGCCCTGCCCGTCGCTGCGGGTCCACAGGTCGTTGGCGATTTCTTCGGCCAATGCACGCGGCATCGGGTTCTTGGCGATGCACTGTTCGTCCTTATAGATCACGCCGCCGTTCTCACAAAGAAACACACAGCAGTCTGCCACCGGTGCAAAGAGCTTGCGCAGGCTGGTATACTGCCGGCCGGATGCCGGGCAGAACAAAATACCGCGCCGATGCAGCTCCCGTATCTGTTCAAAAATCTCGCTTTCCAGTTCCTTTTTTCCGTATTGCAGCAGCGTACCGTCAATATCGCTGCAAATCAGTCTGATTGACATTTTCCGTCCCCATTTTTCAAGATAATTTTAGGCAATTCCCCGGCATCCAGAACACGGATGCCTTCGTCCATCAGCATCTTGGCAAAAACACCCTGTCCGGGAATCTTTGTCCCGGAAAACGTTCCGTCGTAGATCTCCTTCACGCCGCAGCTGGGGCTGCGGGATTGCAGGATGGCAAGCTCCACCCCATTTTCTTTTGCGATGGCAAGGGCCTTGGCTGCGCCCGCTCGGAACTCCCGGTCCACATTGATGCCCTCTTTGTTCGTGACAACGCCCTGCACGATTTCCGCCGGGCACCGCGGTGTGGGCAGGCCGCCCAAAACCTCCGGGCAGACCGGAACCACCTGATGCCCCCGCGCAAAATCACAGACCGCCTGATTGTAATTGTTTCCGCCGCTGTATTTGCAGTTTTCGCCCAGCAGGCAGGCGCTGACCAGAATCTTCATTGTTGCGCGCTCCGTTTTTCAGATACTGAATCTTTTACCTATTCTACCACGCTTTTGGGCATTGAAAAAGAGGATTCTGCTTTTTCCTATCCCCATACCGGGAGGTCCGCCGTAATCTTTTCTAATTCCTGTGCAAGAAACGTCAGTCTTTCCCTCAGATGGTTGTTATGCGGGGCATCTCCGTTCAGCAGATAGTCCGTTTTTCTACGTTTTTCACAGGTCTCATTTTCACGATTCCACGCAAAAAATCGAGCGCTATCAGCGTTTAACAAACGCATATAGTGTGCCTACTCATTTTATCCATCCCATTTATACACAGTTCCGAACCAAAAGTACCGCATAAAGTTCTCATCAAAAAACAGGGAGTGACATCAAATCACTCCCCGTTTGCATTGATTGTATCAGAGTTTCGTCATCCAGAGCCCATGCAGATTGCAGTATGCGTAAACAGCCACCGGCTTTTCACTTCCCAGTTCAAACACCGCGTTGGGAGCCTGCCCCGGATTCAGATAGCGGATCTGTCCGCCGTTCTCAGTCTCCAAAAAAATCCACTGAATATAGTGAACATCCGCCATGGGGTGCTCCACCGCGCCCACTGTGACCGTGAGACGACTGCCGGAAAGCTCTGCCACCGGCAGATGCTTCTCGCCGCTGGCTTCCACCGTATTGGGAACCAGCTCTTTCATTTTCTCCCCGCAGCAGACCAGCGGAACGCCTGCGTTATGGATGGTAGTGACGAGGTTGCCACAGTGATTGCAGATGTAAAACTTTGCCTTCATATCGAAATCCTCCACTGGAATGTTATCGGTGTGTTTCTTGTATCCACATGATAACATTTCCTATTTATGATTTCTGTAACTGAATCACGCAAAGCGTTTTTGGGCTCACTTGCAATAAATCTCAATGGCTTTCTGCGCAAATTCTGCGGCACCGGCACCGCCGGCAGCATTGATGTTTTCCGTAAATGCTCCGCCTGCCCCATACATCTGCCCCAGCTGATTCAAGATCACCTTGGAACAGTTGTAGTAGTGCTCTGTGATAAACTCCTGCAGCTTCTTCACCTGTGCCTGCACTTCAGGGTCCGCTGGGTCTTTGCCCTGCATCCCGCCGAATGCCGCCACGATGTCCATCAGTTGACTGCTCATGTCCTTGACCTCTTTCTCGGTCTTATGGGCAGTTTTTTCCTCAAACTCTTTGTATTCCGGCGTTTCGCCCCATTCCTTTTTGGCCTGCTCGGTATACTTTTTGATCTTCTGCGTATCAAATGCGGTAAAGTCCATAACCATTCCTCCTGTGGTTCGAATTTTCTGCGCAAGGCCGATCAGATTTTCCAGATGCTGCTTTTTCAATGTCAGAAGTGTGATCTGTTGTTCCAGTGCTTTCTGCCGGTCAAAAGCAGGATTCTCCACGATTTTCCGGATGTCCTTCAGCGGAAATTCCAGTTCCCGGAACAATAAGATCTGCTGCAAACGTTCCAGCGCGGCATCGTCATACAGCCGATAGCCTGCTTCGGTACGGCCCGCCGCGCGCAGCAGACCGATTTTATCGTAATATTGCAGGGTCCGGATGCTCACTCCGGTCCGCTTGCTCACTTCGTTCACTGTCATCATCTTGCTGTCCTCCCTTGCGACAGCCACAGTATACGCTATGACGCTGCGTCAGGGTCAAGAGGTTTTCTGAAAAATTTTTCAGCCTTCCCTCTGCTCCACGATTTCCAAGCTGTCACGCCCCACACGGCAGAGCAGAAACAGTGCCCGCACACCTGCGGCCTTTGCTTCGGCCAGTGCCGTACCAAACTCCGGCTGTGTGCTGACATTTGCCCGCACCTCGGTGATGCCTTCCATCTGAATCACGAAAGCCACTGCGCACCGATACCCTGCCTGCTGTGCCTGTGCCAGCTCGCGCAGGTGCTTCACGCCGCGCTCGGTGGGTGCATCCGGGAAATAGCCGATGCCGTCCACTTCCAGTGTGCAGCCCTTGACTTCCATCAGATACTTTTGCTCGCCCTTTTCCATATAAAAGTCGATGCGGGACTTCCCATAGGTGAATTCCGGCTTGATATAGTCGTAGCCCTGTTTTACAAGCCACTCCCCTACCACCTTATTGGGTGCCTGACTGTCCATATTGACCCAGCCAAGACCTTGCTTGTGTACCGCCACAAGGTCGTATTTCGTTTTGCGTTTCGGGTTATCCGACACTTCCAGCCGAACCGCCGTGCCGGGCAGCAGCAGTTCCCTGCACCGCCCGGTGTTCTTGACATGGACGGTTTCCACTGCTCCATTCACTTCCACATGGGCAATAAAGCGGTTGGGACGGTCAACAAAAATGCCGTCTGCGATTTCTCTGTATTTCAACGTTTTTCTCCATTTTCAGTACAGGATTCGGGAGCTGTGTCCATCCTGTTTACCAAGATACAGTTCCACGACCATCCTGCCGCTTTCACTGTTGCAGAGTTCTTCCTTGCAGTAGCCGCAGAGCTTTCCCTCCGCTTCCGATACATAGCGGTGCAGCGGTTCCTGCAGGTCTTTCGGGATGCTGCCCCACGGAATGACATAGCTCATTCCAGTATCCCCCACATCCACGATGCAGGCCCGCTCACTGTCCTCATCGGACAAAATCAGGTTCACCAGAAACACATCCGCAAACGGTGCCCCCTGATACTCTGCCTTTTGCCGTCTGCGCTCCGTCCGAAGCTCATCCAGCGCTTGATTTAGGCCATTCTCAGGCAGTGTGGATTTATACAGCAGGATATGCAGTTTCTGCTCCAGCGCCTTGTCCATGGGCACACAATCGGCATAGCGGTCCGGCCAGAGGAATTCATTGTAATAGTGGTAGCTCTGCTCTCCTGTCATGTACTCGTTATCCTGCGTGGAATTTGCATAGGCAGGAACGATCATATGCAGGCCATGCTCAAAGCCTGCCTCCACCGTTGCATTGATGCAGAAGTCGGTCATGATGCCGCAGACCATCACATCTTTTTCGCCCTTTCTGTCAGATATTCCAACAGCCCGCTTTCTTTTTTGAACGCACTGCATACGGTCTTGACGAACCGTCTTTCAGTCGACAGCGGTGCAAATTCGGAATAGACCTCAAATTCATCGTCCCCGATGGAAAAGCCAGTGCCGGGTCCATCGTCATGCTGGACATAGACGACCTCGATTCCCTGTTCGCGGGCAGTCCAGATCAGCTCCTTGATGTTGCTGACAAACGTTTCAAACGCGTACAGGCGTTCATCCACGATACCTTTTTGTGTATCCACAATCAGTAAAACCATGTGTAAGCCCTCCTGTTTTTCTTTGATTTCATGCTATCATAGACCGCCGTTTTCTACAAGCAGATTCGAAAAATCCCCACAGGGAAAACCTGTGTTTCACCTGCAGGGATTGATTCAGCCATCCAAGACGATCAGGATCAGCACCACGACCACTGCAATAGCGATCAGGCAGCCGCAGCCGCTGCCGTCCCCGCCGCCACCGCCATTGTTGTTGTGGTTTCCGCCACCACCACCGCCGCCGGACGAACCGCCGAAGTTGCGGTTGAACGCCGTCATGTACTGGGCATAGCCCGTATCACCTTTGCCGAAGTAGCCATAATCACCGTTTGACATTGTTTTGTCTTCCTCAGAAATATATTTTTCCCCTTCTGAGGTTCATTTTATCGAAAGTGATGTCCAACAAGCATCTCTTTCAAAGCATTTTATTCAAAAATCTTTGAAAGCCATGGAAATAACGGTTTCTTAAAAGTGATACCAAAGAACTTCTGCGCCTCTTCCAGATTCATTATCAGGCAGTCTCTGGACTTACGTACTTCCAATGTCTCTGGCAATTCTTTCAAAATTCTGTCGGCCTCATATGTCGCACCCGCATTATAGCAGAGTTCATTTGTTCGGGGATAAATTTCAAATGAATCCTTGCTGGTTTTCCATGCATTTTGAATTGTTTTTATTGCGTAGCTTCCCGTTACTTTCTCGCTGAAATAATCCTCAAGACTCAAAACTCGAATATATTCTGGCAGCGTTTCCGGCCCATACTCTTTGAAAATATTTATAAGGACCTGTGACGATGCTTTCAGAATATCAGGCGCTTCATCCTGTTCATCATCTTTCATCAATTCCAGCAATTCCGGAACAATTTCAAGCATCTGTCGCAGATATTCCCGATAAAGTGCCGTCCCAACCTCCCGCTGAACCGTACGCACAATATTGCTGCTCATCACTTCTGTGTTGGTCAGTCCTGCCTGAACACGACAGATCACTGTCCGGCGAATCACTTCCGGTGCAACAGCTTTGACATCTTCATTTGCACTGATCACAACAGCCGGATAGTTTACCAAATGCTCTGCAATCCCAAAATCATCATTCTTGATTGTTTCGATCGCATGTTGACTGAATCTTGTATTTGTCAGATCGTCCACAATAATCGGTGCTCCATGCACCGTTTGTTTAAGGCTATCAATGCTTGATCGCGTAAAATCAGGTGCAGAAATCTTTGTCTTTTGGCCGATCATCATTTTTAGAAGCGTTTCCAGAAAACTTGTTTTTCCTGCTTTGCTTTGTCCATAAACAAGCCCGAACACCGGATAAGGTAATGTGTTCTGATTATATCGAACTGCCATATCCCTCATACAGGCCATAAATGGAGAGCAGAAGAACCAGTTTGCAAATTCATAGTATCGGAACTGCATTCCAACATGATCTCCATGGAATTTTTCATATCCATCCATATAACGCAGGAACAATTCCACATCTTTCTCAACTTCGGCCTTCGGAGGGTTTAAATCGAGTTTTTGTTCATTTAATGTCACGTACTTTTCATCCGGCTCAACATCAAGCTGCGGGTACTCACTGCGTTGTTCTTTTTCCAATGTTTTTGCCTCAACCACATGCTTTCGGATGTTTTTGATTTTATCTGGCGACAGCAGAATTTTTCCTTTTTTATCCGGTTTCGGGACGCATGGTTTGAATTTTGCTGCAAGTCCCTTTACATCAAGCGCAAAGCGCACTTCCTCTTTCTGATTTTCTGAGACAGGCTGAATCACAACAGCCTTTTTTACTCGAACCGTCTTTGCAATCGGAAGTTCTTCCAGATTTTTACCGTCATCGGCACACAAAAGCGAATCTTTTCCAATTTCGTCCGTGCTTTTTTCTTTTAACGTCTGGTAACACTCCATATACCAGTCAAATGCTTCATCTCCATCCATATAGCAGATATTCTCGCGCTGCCTTCCTTCAAATGCGGCTGCTGACATATTTGCCGAACCCATTATCACGCGTTTTCTACCATCCTTGGCTGAAAGCAAATAGATCTTTTCATGAGAAAGAATATCCCTTGCAACGAAAAGATGCAACGTTCCATTTTCCATACGCTCGGCAAGCTTTTTATACGCTTTATTTCTCATTCGTTCAATCAGCTTGCACTGGTACGCCATCACACTTTGCATGGAGTAATCCATAACATCTTCGCAACCGAAAATAATCTCTGCCTGTTCAAACCGATCCAAAAGTTCACACACAAAACCAATACCGGAAGAATAGGTGATTGCGCAAAGATTATCATATCCGAAAAAAAGCTCCTGCCATGTCAGAGACTCGCATGACTCATAATTCAGTTTAACAACATCCAAGTGCTTTGAGTCTTTTACACCGTTCAAGTTTTCCATAGTTTGCTGCTCATCGAAGAAGGACAAATTCTCCATTCAGATTCATTCCTTTCATTGGTTTTTTCAGCACAATTCAGTTTGAATGCTGCTCTTATCCACATTTTACACCTATATGTATACTATAATCTTCCCTTTTTAGTCACTTTTGGAATCGTGCATAATATTTTTCAAGGCTCTTGTCGCAGACGTCCACAATATGCAGCTAGTCTTTCCGTGTCAGCTTGCGGAAGATGATGGGATTCACTTCAACGGTCTCTACATCTTTGCAGCGCATCAGAAAGCGCATGTCTTCAAAACGCTTGAACGGATTGGACAGAATGTTCTTCTCCACATCCTTCTTAGTATAGCCACCCTTTTGGTAGATACTGTTGGGCTTTTCCGCAATCATCCCATGCGCCTTGCGGTCTTCATAAAAGTCAATGAAGTAATCCACCACATCCGGCAGGGCAACTCTGCCATTGCTGTCCATGTACTCATAAATCGCTTTGAGCAGGACCGGCTTATAGGAGAAGCTCATATCCATCGTTTCAATGAATTTCATGAACTTATCTGCCATATTCTGCGGCGTGATGAGATCCCAGCCGTACTGCTTGGCAATATTTCGGACACTTTCCTCGCGGAAATAGTGGAACATCCGCTTGTCGCCAAACGGGACAGAAAGATCCGGCTTGATTTTTCCATCCTTGATATAACGATCTACCGTTTCGGATTGCACATCTACCATCCGAACAAACTCAATCTGCGAGATCATATCCTTGACGCTGTTCTGCCAATTGAACAAGTCGATGATTTCGTAGTCGTCTACATCAATCGGCACATCCAGCCACGCTTCCGGCTTTTCTCCCTTGAACAGCATGTCCTGATCCAGCTTCCGCTTGTTCTCCGGGGCCAGCACATAGGCCATGGGCTGATATTTTGAAGTATCCAGCACCCGATGCAGACTGTAGGGCATATTGAACATATTGGCGTTGTCTACAAAATCAATCACCAGCAGGTCATCTTTTCCCGGACAGCGGCGGGTACCTCGCCCAAGCTGCTGCATATAGATTGTTTTAGACATTGTGGGCCGTGCCATGAACAGCACTGTGGTATGAGGACTATCCCAGCCCTCATTCAGCAAGTCACAGGCACAAAGAACATTGGTCGAGCCGGTTGCGTAATCTTTCAGGATCTTATCCCGGATTTCTACCCGGTCACGCCCGGAAACAGCCTCTGCTTTCACCCCATTGTCGCGCAGCAGCTTCGCAATCTCCGCCGCATGATCTACACTTGCGCAAAAAATCACAGTCTTCTTGCCATTCACGTACTTCAGATAGGTATCAACAGTCAACTGATTGCGCTCCGGAATGAACAGCTTACTCTCCAGATCCTGCGAATTGTATTTGATGCCGTTGATCCGCACATCGGTCAGGTCGATGTTAGTCTTGACCCGGACGCAGCGAATCGGCACCAGAATACCACGCTCCACGGCAGTCTTGAGATCCATTTTGTGGGCAACATTCTGGAACAACTCCAGCATATCCTCGCCATCACTGCGCTCCGGTGTTGCAGTCAAGCCCAGAATAAACTTCGGATGGAAGTAGGTAAAGATTTTTTGATAAGTATTAGCCGCTGCATGGTGGCATTCATCCACGATCAAATAATCAAAATCTGTCGGGGAGAATTTTGCCAAATCCTTGGAGATGCTCTGCACCGTGGCAAAAATAACAGTCTGCGAAACATCTTTCTGGCTTCCGGTATATTCCCCCAGTGTAGCCTCTGGCCACACTTTTGCAAACGTATCCTTAGCCTGTGAAGCCAGCTTCAGGGCATTGACCAGAAAGAGCGTTCGTCCGCCCACGGCCTTGGCATCCGTGGCAGCTGTAATCGTTTTTCCGACACCGGTTGCGTGGTACAGCAGCGCGATGGTTTTACCATCCTCACGCATCCTCTTCAGGTTGTCGATAGCCTCCTGTTGGTAATCTCGCAGCTCCATTGTCTGCCCCATCTGAACTGGAAGATCTGCTTCAAAAGCCTTGAACATAGGACTGCTGCCCAAAAAAGTAATCAGCTCGTCTTTAACTTTTCCGGCTGTTTTTCAAGCTGGCTGTAAATCCAACGATATACTTTCCAGTTGTCATAGACCAGGCTGTTCTGCTTCAGAATGTCATCAGCGTATTTGTTTTCGGACACCTTGCTGGGGTTGTGGTAGGTCTCACCGTCAATCTCGATTGCGATTTTAGATTCAGGCGATTCCAGCGCAAAGTCGATGTAGCGATGCCTCCCATAGATGTCCACGCAGGGGTACTGAACCTGCAAATTTTCAGTCTTTTCTGGACCGAACGCCTCACAAAACAACTGAACAAACAGTTCTTCCGCACGGCTGTTGACACTGGTTGCTTTTGATGGTTCCATGATGGCCCTCCTTTTTACATTTTAAGCTTAATCATACCCAAATCAATAAACGGCCGTTCAATTTTTCTATCCTTTTTTGAGAACATTCTCTACAAATCGCTTCGTTATCATCGCGATCATGTTGATAATATAGGGCTTTATATCTGCCATTACCTGTAACATAGAAACCTTCTTTCTTATATCGCTCATCTATATTTTCCTGTCATTGGTCAGTCATTGACTTGCTCCCACTGGACCCAAAAGCATTTTGCTGGAACTGTCATATTCTTTTCCTGTAAGTTCAGACCGAACAATATCATCGTTCAACATTTTAATAAATGCCGCTGCTTCTTTTTGTGAAGAAATCACAATATGATCTTCTTCAAACTTGAACATAGTTTTGTAGCGAGAATGCTTTTTCAGATTCTCTAACAAATCGTTCTTTTTCATCTGCAAAACAGGCGAATTCTTTGCCTTTAATAACTTCTTTGCATTTGTCAACTTACTTTTATTTTCAAACGCAACAAACTTTTCAAGGCTATCTACAATATCCAGATTGCGAATAATCTCAATCGTCTTCTGTGCCCCCGCTCGAATGTATTGCTCAAATCCAAAGAATCTCTGCATAAGATCCATTTTCGCCGTAACAGCACTTGAAGAAAAGATTATTATATCTGCTCGTGAATCTATCTGCACAATATCGCTATCGACTTCATCGTATGTATCTCCAATAAATAGGGCTATCACATTTTTACTTCGATCAATTCTTGATATAGAGTATATATGTTGATAAACCCAAAAGTACTGGTCATTCAAATTGATTTTAAAAAGAAATCCAGACAGTTTATTTCTATCACTTTCCGAGTAGTACTCTGTACGCTTTTCAGCATCATCAAGGAAAGCAAAGGGGCTATAACTCTCTGTCAGACTAATCTCATAAAATTCTTTCTTATTGTCTGCAATATTTTCTGATGTGTCAAATTCTGCATCATCTGCAAGATAGGTACAATTGATAAAACCCGCCACCTTATCTTTCGTACTAGAAAGCAACTTATCTGTTGCCCTGATTTTTTTAGTTTGATATCCACTTTCATCGCGCAGGCAGGCATATATTTCAATCCCGCAGACTGAACCAGAAAACATTATCGACTTAATCGATGCCTGAATTTCTTCCTTGGTCATTTGTTCATCTCCTTCATGTAGAGGACTGTATCATTAATCACTTTATATTCTACTGTGCTCGGATTTTTTAGAAATCCACCTTTTACTACAGCCAAGCAAACTTCATTATTAAAGTCAGGGTTACTTTTAAAGGTAACCTCATAGACTCGGTATCCTAAAATTGCCAACACAGGATTCGCATAGTACAAATGTGTTTTGCTTAGCAGCGCGCACATCATAACCACAATAATAAGGAATGTTACCGCTCCCTGAATCGTTCCTACATCATCAATCAAAAGCGGGATAATCATTGTCATAAAGAAATTCAAACTTGCGTCCTCTTTTTCTACGAAGGAAGAAAGTTGATACCCTTGTTTCTTATCAGTCCATCTAAATGCCGTAAAAGAAACAAAAGATATGACTGCTGCTAAAATCCATGTAGCACATAACAAAAACACAACAATCAGCACATTGTTAAGGCAGACAAATTCTCCCCAATATGACTGATTTTCAGCAAGTTCACTGACGGGGGTGAATTTGAAATTGCGTACAATAGTCAAAAAAGCCAATGGACTCAATGATTGCAGCATTAGCTTATGTTTTAAGCTTAAATTCATTGGCACACCTCCATAAAACTTACAGTTCAACAAATATCCTTTTGAATACCAGTGAAGTAAATATATCCTCTACTTGTTTAGCCAATTCTTTCGAATGAATTCTTGCCCCCAGCTCGATATTTCCTTCCTGTCCATGATATGAAAGATTTGCAGATGTAATTAGCGTGTCCGTTTGGTCAACAGAAATCGCCTTTGCATGAAGAGCAGACATTTTGTCTTCCTGTTTTGGATAGTTATAAATTCGCAGGAATTTTCCCTTATAGCGGCATAAACGGTCAAAGGTCTTCTGACTCTCAATGTCATTCACAAAAAAAAATTCACTAGAACACCTTCTTGACTCTTTTGAATCACACAATCGACTAACTCGGCGAAATAATCCGAGAGGGAGTACCCGGTAATTAGAATGCTCTTCCTAGCCCCCATAAGCATTTCTCTTACAGTAATTTTTGTCGGTTTTGTCTTCAACGCAAAAGAGGGTGGAGCTGTAACAACTAACTCAGCACTATCATTACTACTTTGAGCAGTCGCTGAAACCATGGCCAGAATCTCATAAGCTTCCTTTTCAGAAAGAGACGGATATCTCTTCCGGATGGCTCTGATAGACTCATTTCCACCAGATATAGCATCTATTAGAATTTTGTTTAACAAAATATCTAAGCTTATACTTCCAGTTGACATAGTTCTTCCACCAAAGTTTTAAAGTAAGACTGATTTTCTCTTCCGTCAATAGGCACAATTAGTCCGCGATCCAACATGCGATTTCCATTCTCGCAAGCTGTTTCTGAGATCATACAGCAGGAATGGCACGCTGCGCCATTTGAATTATTACCAGCCGGCACATTGTTAAGGCATTCCGGATCATTTGTGCAAACCAGTGCTTCCTGGAAAGCGTCTTTCATCAAAACAATAAGCTGATCAATATTTCCTAATTCTACAAGTCCACCAAGTGAGCCTTCTTTATCGGCACTTCCGGTATAGAGCAACACGCCAGACATATCGTCCCCAAAATAAATACGCTCACGAATAGCGGATGAAGAGTACCCCGAGGACATTGACATCTGCTTAATCAACAAATGTGCGAATGTATGCATCAGGACATACCTTGCATCTCGTAATGTGGTAACAGTCCATTCTTTAGATTCACAGAATTCCTTATAACACTGCGCATATTTCTGAGAAAGTGCTCCCAGTTCTGGATCTCTCAACCACGCATCAATACTATCCCTATTAAACTCAATAAAGACACCTTCACCATGCACTTCTGCAGCAGGAAGCCATTTTTCAGTCTTACCCTTATTTAGATAAACGATATTTGTCTGCTCATCGGCATCTGGATCCGGAGCATCTACACGGGTGAAGCCAAGCAGCACTCTCACTTCTCTTAATCGTGTAATGCGAATGACTCTCTTAAAATACGGGAGCAGATAATCCGGAAGCGGATCCTCCTCAGCCTTAAAATGTTTTTTGTTGGAGGCGTACACAGGATCTGCGTGATGCGTAATGGCGTTGTATTCCATCTGCTTAATCTCTGTGAACTCTTTGATGTTCTGTCTTCTGCGCAATAAAGCTGCATCAAATTCTTCTCTTGTAAATGCAGAGAAATATTTTTGATACACTTTGTCTAATCCCATCTCTCCAAAATCTTCTTCATAGCTGTCAATTAAGCGCAAATGCTCATCAATCAAGTTATAAAGCGGATTGATCCAAGGTGGAATGGATATGGCACTTCTCATTACTGGAAAATACACATTCGACGCGCCACGCTGAGAAGGAATCATTCCCTTATCGCATTTTTCATTTTTATGATTTGGCCGGAACGGATGATGTCCGGAACATTTCATACCTTCAAAATTCTCATGCTGCGTTGCGCCGCTCATACTCCGTCGTGCCCCACAGGAACATTTAACCCACATATCTGCAAGCGTTGATGTATTGCCAGTTGAATACATCCTCATCGTACCTTTGCAGGTTGTATTGCCACCGTGAACCCACCAGCTCCAAGGGAAATCATCCATATGGCCGTTCTCACAAATAGTAATAAAACGAGAAGGATAAGCCTGTCTATGACATTCCGGACAAGTTACACCAAACTTCAGATATCGATCTAGGTCAAAATTCTCTCTTAAATCAAATATTCTCCCACATTTCACATTGGAACAAACATGCATATAAGGGAATGAGACCACAGGAATATCTCCGCTATAAGAAGTCCGTGGCATATAAAAGCAATCAACGCCCAGATATGAGGCCAATCTGCCATCTATAATTTTCTTTCCTTTTTCCTTCCAATAGTTCAAGTCCAGAACCGTGACGGAATCTTTCACGGCATCCACAATAGAACCTGGACCAAATGTAGTTATCAACTGATTAGGACGAATCTCGCCTAATTTATTATTATCAAACATAGGCTTTTAGTCCTCCGTGTAATAGAACATATTTGCTGCACTCTCAACATCACGCATAGAACGAAGAGTCGGCTTTTCAAGATCAGTACAAACTTCGCCATAAGTATTCATTAGGCGATTATACGTTTTAGTTGTATAGACATAGTATCTAAGTTCCTTGGATTGAGTTGCCAGCAGTTTCCAATTGCTTACAAAATCATCAATCTCATGTTCGGCATCTGCCTTAGCAGAAGGCTTGATGATGTTCAATCGATTCATGATAAGAGCCTTCACTTCATTAAGCTGCTCATCGGTTAGCTTATCAATAGCTGCTGCTCCATCATTGCTTGCAAATTCCGGATAATGCAAACGAATTGCAGAAATAACCAGCGCGTGCAGCACGCGATCTCTTGCACGTGCAGAAAACGGTGTCGCTGTTGTGCCTTCAACAAAACGATATAGCTGAGCATGATAACCGGTAAAATTCTCATAATGCGACAAGTCGCGGGGGCGATAAGGGTTATATAAAGTAACTACTAAGCCTGGATAAGAACGTCCAATACGGCTAGTTGCCTGAATATATTCGGAGTTCTGCTTCGGTTGACCAGTTACCACCATGAGACCAAGCCGATCCACATCCATACCAACAGCAATCATATTAGTTGCAATTGCCGTATCTAGGCAATTGCTATCTGTATATGGAGTTTCCAACTGACTTAGTTTCTTCGGAATGTCATAAGAAGACATGCGAGAAGTAATTTCAACCTTATGATTAAGGAAACGCTGCCTACTCATTCCATATTTTTTCTTAATGCGTTGAATTCTGTCAGGAATATCATCCTGTAGCAATCGAACGGCACCGCCGAGTTCTCGAATACTGTTATAATACCCAACAAGGGTATAGTAAGGGTCAATAACATCCTTGTACTCATCATCCAGCGAAAGATTATAAGCACTTTGAAGGATAATCGAATATACACGCAGCAAAGCTGTCTTTACAGACTGGCCTAGTGCGCAGACACCAACGTATCTTCTAAACGGATCTTGTTCAACCGGTACCTCACGAATATAGAAACTGTCACCGATTTCAAACCCATTTGGTGGAAATTGCGCAGTTACTTTTCTGCCATATAAGCATTTTGTCTGCTCAGCAGCATTTTTGATAGTTGCCGTAGAAACAACATACTTTGGCTTGATTTTCTTACCTCCAATCGTGTAGGAACACAGATCCTCAATAACTGTTTCATATGCACCGTATACGGTTCCCAGAGGTCCTGTGATAAGATGCAGCTCATCTTGGATAATCAGCTCCGGCGGAAGGAATGGTTTAATCGATCTAAGCGTAGCTGTGGGCAACTCTTCTGTACGAGTATGCCGAGCATGGTCCGCTCCAATAGCAACATAGCCATCGCGACTGCAAATTCTATCAACGCGACCAAACAGAGCATTTGTATTCACATCCCACGGAAGGCGGGCAAACTTATCAACTGTTGACAGAATAATGGTCGGGCACTTAGCATAAATTTCTTCATCTACCAGATAAACCGGGATTTTCATCTTATTGCTGGGTTTATACCTATAGAACATGCATTTATCATCCGAACAATAGATGCTAACCGATTTTGTAGGAATCTCTATATAAAAATTTTCCTCTGTAAGTGGCTTCCCACAGAATGGACATGTAAGCAGCTGTTTGTAGATAGAGTTTTTCTTGCTTCTTGCTTTTCTTGTTTTAGCTGGATCCTCCGGATCTTCTTCCAATTCTTTAAAGGTGTTCGGAGTCACAGTACCACCAACCCAGAAACCAATACTGATGGGTTCTTTTCCGTATTTCGGATATTCTTTTTGCCGGATCAGTTCCGCGGCTAAAATCATCTTGGTGATACGGTCTCTCTGCTGTGTAGTGAGCAGGCGCAAAGTATATCGCAAAATTGCAGTTACACCGCCGTCACGATTGTATTCATCGCTCTCGTTAGTGCGCAGTCTTCTATTAGCAATAACAAATGCCATAAGGCCCAGATATGCCTCGGTCTTGCCTCCACCAGTGGGAAAGTAGAGAAGATCCACGACTTCACGGTTATCATGCTCCGGATCTACAATACCTTTCAGATTCATGAGAATAAAAGCAATCTGGAAAGGTCTCCAGCCAAAATTATTGGAAGGATTGCGAGGATCTACAAAATCCCTAAAGGCACACTCGATACCGGCTCCATGCTTCTTAGAGAAATTCATAATATTTCTCTGAAGAATCATAGAACGGTTCATAAAGCAAAAGGCATCAAACGAAATATCATCCTCTACAAGTAGCTGAATGCCCGCGCGGATTCTTCCAAGAGCTTCTATACATTTATTTATTACTGTGTCGCCAATTTCTTTCTTGAACTTAGCATCATCCATTTTTGAATCATGAACCAATTTTTTCTGAATCCAATTCTCATAGGAGTCCGCCAAGACATTCAGCCGGTTAATGATGTCATCTTTTTTCTTTGCAACAGAAAGAGTTCTCATAGAGAAGAAGAACGGGTCAAATCCTTCCAAAGCAGCACTAACACCTGGAAATTCGTACTCTGGAATAAATGTCGATACAATTTCAGAAGCACGTCCATTTTTATTGGCTTTCCAAGTTGCTGCGCAACCACGTCCCCTTCCTAAAATAGGTCGCTGGGCAAAGTAAAATTCATCGACGGCAAGGATTTTTCTGCATATGTGTTCTGCCACGAAGATATCCATTTTTTCCTGGGAATAGGCACGCAAGTTGACTTGGAACATCATTCCAGCAATATCACTCTCAGGATTTTTGCGCTTGTTGATAACATAAGCTGTTACCAAGGTATACCCCTGCTTGAGGCCGATTTTAGAAATATATAAAATAACATTTGAATCACAGACCAAAGGATATTCTTTGGTCTTACTAAACTCTTGCAGATCAATAACAACTGTCTCTTTCTGCGGATGACGTGTATACGTGCTTACATCAACTTTTTTTCCCTCTTTGTTAGTGGTTTTATCAGAAGCTTTGGTGTAATCGCCCCAAGTCACATCCACATTGAAAGATTTTGTACTACTTTCTAGGTAAAAGCTGATGCCAATGGAAGACGGTGTTTTAAATCGATTTGTAAAGACCGGCTCATTATCATCGTCTTCACCCGCAGTATAATCTGCATCCCCTTCGAAAGAAGCATCTCCATCGACTTCCTGCTCATTCGAATCATTTTCACTGTTTTGTGGCGCAAGCATACCCACGATATATTCAAAGCGCGGGTTTTGATTCAGTGTTTCATTTTCACTACTTGGTCCCAACAAGTCTTTCTTTAACATTTCTATGACTTCCTGGCGAACCTCAGCAAACTTAAATCTATCTGCCATGTGGTGCCTCCTGTTAAAATTTAAGGACAATGTTAATCAGAAGCAATGGATTGATTTCCTGAGACTGATTAAATCGATCAATTTCAGCCTGCGCCTCGTCTTGAATCTCTTTTCTGCGCTTAGGCAGGTCGTGTTGCAGCTTATCCATTTTTTTCTTCGCTTCAGCCGCTTTTTTTCGGATATCCTTTTTTTCCAGCGTGTCAGTAGCCTCCATTTCAGAAAGTATGTATTCCTCAACTTCTTTTTGAGCATCAGTAAAGTACAGTTTACAAGGGACTACACAGGGTAGGTATCTGACGGGAGGTGTGCCGCCCGTCAGATTTTCCATGTGATGTTCAAGCTGTCGCTTGTAGCGGCAACGGTGGTAATCATCAAATCCACCACCCGCCGCTTGTCGTCAAAGGATACATTGTCCCATGTGTCGAGGTAGCCGGAAATCTGATTGACCTGTTCCGGGCTGATGGCTTCCACCGTCAACTCGGCTATCTGCTTCACAAGTTCCTGCTTGCGCCCGTCCAGTTCCGCTATCTTCACATTCACATAGGAGAGCAGCACATTGTTTGCGCCCGTCAGACTGTCCACCAGCTTTTCAATCTCGCTGTCCACATGGAGAAGTTCCACTTGCAGGGCGGCGATTTTCGGGTTGGCCTTTGCCGCTTTCTTCCTGCCCGTCAGCGTCTTGTGCTTTTCCAGCTTCTTCACCATCTGCTGATAGACCACCGCTTCCAGTTCGGAAGTGATGATTTTCCCACAGCCCGGACAGCTTTTATTGTCCAGCCGTTTCGTACAGCGGAGATATTGACGGCCTACCCGGTTGACGATACTCATAAGCGCATATCCGCAGTTCCCGCACTTGATTTTCCCCGCCAGCCATGTGTGGGTGGCTTTCCGGGCGGACTGGATTTTCATGTTGTTCATCAGCTTCTTGCGGCACGCCAGCCAGATGTCAGAGGGGACAATGCCCTCATGGGGAGCCAGCACCAGCATTTGATCTTTCAAGTCGTTTTTCTTGCTGGCCTTTACATCCCGTCCCTGATACAGATAGCACCCGTTCATTCCTGTAAAGTCGGCGGCGTCATTGACAATGACCGTTCCCTGACTTTTGAAAAACTCGTACACATCCAAGTCCGCTTGCACATAGACGGGATTGCGTAACATCTGCGCCAGCGTGGGGCGTATCAGTTCTTTACCGTAGAATAAAATCCCCTGCTCCGCAAAGTAGCGGGTAATGTCCCCGTAGGAGGTTGTGGGCTGGGCGTACATCTCAAATATCAGCCGGATATTGGCCGCTTCGTCCGGGTTTACCACCAGCTTCTTTGTGTTGATACCGTCCATTTTGATCGGCTCTGTATGGAAGCCGTAAGGGGCTTTCCCGCCCATCTTAAAGCCCCGCTGACTGCGGGAGTAGTAAGCGTCCGTCACCCGCTTCTGTATTGTTTCCCGTTCAAGCTGGGCGAACACGATACAGATGTTCAGCATAGCCCGCCCCATTGGAGTAGAGGTATCAAACTTTTCCGTAGAGGACACAAACTCCACATTGTACTGCTGGAACAGTTCCATCATATTGGCAAAATCCAGAATGGAACGGCTGATACGGTCAAGTTTGTAAACAATGACCTTTGCAATCAAGCCCCGCTTAATGTCCCGCACCAGTTCTTGAAACTTCGGGCGGTCTGTGTTTTTGCCGCTGTACCCTTGCCATTTCCACGAGCGTCAAAGACGATTGGCTGGAAAAGGGTCTGGTCTTGAAGCGTCGAGAGCGTTCCCGTCTTTTCTGTCTGCACCAGTGCGCCTTTCCCGCCTCCTGCACATCCCGAACGGATTTTCAGGGTGTAGGCTGCCTCCCCTGCCACCACTCGATCATGTCCAGCAGGGCAGTTTTGAGTAAATCCGGTAACGCTTTGCCACGTCGGGATGCTCTTGTCAGGATTCCCTGACAGGCCCGTGCGCTCAAAAAGTATCTCTGCGGCACATTGACCTCTAAAATCTGCGACAACTGCGATACGCTTTCTACGCTGGGGCACTCCCCAACGTTCAGCGTTGAGCAACCGCCATGCCAGAGACCAGCCGTTTCCGATGATTGCTCCGGCCTTGCACCATCGCCCCCCCCCCGCAGGTCGAGGAATTGAAACGTCTGGTTGTGCCGCGTGGGCAAGTTTTTCCAGCACGGTTCTGAAATCTTCTCCGCCGTTTGAGCTGAAAGCTCCGGGAACATTTTCCCAGATAGCGAAAGCTGGATACATTCCATTTGTGGCAACCCTCATTTCTACAATAACTCTTATGGCTTCTGTGAACAGACCGGAATTTTTCCCCTCAAGGCCAGCTCTCAAGCCTGCCATGGACAAATCCTGACAAGGCGAACCAAACGTGATGCAGTCCACGGGTTCAATCTGGTCTCCATGGATTTTAGTAATGTCGCCCAAATGAATCATTCTTCTGCCTCTTTAGATTTAATTGCCATCCACCACAGTGCGGCATGAAGCGCGAAGCCCGGACAAGCCTGAACCGTTACCTGACTTGCCACAACCTTAATCGCTTCTTCGATTTCTTCTTGTTTCGGCATTGTCGCGTGAAGGAATCTCGCCTGTGCAATTTTCTCCAAAATCCTTATTGCATCGACGTAAAGCACTCTTTTTACCTCCTATTGATTTTTTCATAGTTCTTGCACGGGTGGCCGGAATCGAACCGGCTTGCCTACCGATGGGGGATCAGGACGGCGGACAACTTCCTTGCTGCACCCGCATATCAGAACCCACCGCGCAAGAGAGCAGCGCGGCGGGCCGGTCTTGGTCAAGCAGACCTTCCACCTTTGGCTTGGGTGGATCGGACAAGGCATTTCTTCGCTCATGCGGCGTGCACGCCCAAATCGGTTTCCGCACCGTCATGCGGGCGTAGCTTGGCAGAAAGGCAGCGTGGTCTTGCACCAGCTTACACGGGAGAAACGCCGCCATACGGCACCCTCTGCCCCTGTCGGTGCGTCAAATTATGGACAAACGCACCGGCTTCCATGAATACCTGCTGCAAAGCGGCGCGGACGGGGTGTGGCCCCGCTGGCGGTTTCCCCCTGCGTCGTTTCAAGGTTCAGCCCCGCGCCATATAAAAGCCGCCGCGCTGACGCGGTGCGTGGCGGCTCATTCATACCTTAGATGTTTTTGTATCAGCAGCACCCTTGGTTTTTTCGTAACGTTCACAGTTCGTATCATAGCCACTGCACGGTGCACACCGTTTGTGGGTGATCTCGAACGTGTGCCTGCACTGTTCATTTTTGTGCAGGTCTTTTTCGGTGGGACTTCTGTTATGTACCTTCATTTACAGCCTCAGAAAGGAACTTCATCGTAGTGTGTAGCGATCATATCCGCGAAGTGCAGACACAGGGCTTCCGGGTAGCGGTCATAAACAGCACTGAGCGTATCCCAGTCCTGCGACCCGCTGTATGCTCCCATGTGCCAGCGGATTGCCACGATCTCCCGCGCCGTCAGCTTGATGTACTGCTGTGCCATGATGACGCTTCCTTCTCCATGGCCCACCAGACCGGCGTCAAAGTATTCGTACTCACCTTTGCCTTTATCGCGGTACTTGCCCACCTTGCAATAGTCGTGCAGAAGCGCTGCCGCAAGAACTTCATTCCGGTGACATTTCTTGAAAGCGTGATTCGTTCTGCACAGTTCCATTGCCGCCTCTGCCACACAAACCGAGTGCTCACACAGACCGCCGGGATGGTTGGAATGGTGCTTAATGCTTGCAGGCTTTTCAAAGAACCCCAAAGCCACCATCTGCTGCCAAAGGTTTTCAGCGCCCGGACGGTCAGCAAGGCCGCTCTCCGCCCAGAGAACCTCGAACTTTTCTTTCGGCTTCATGTCCTCGTACAGTTTTTCGTTATCCATGGTTCGGCTCCTTTTGTTTCAAAAATTCTTCCCGGCCTGCCGGGTATCTTGTCGGTCTGTCGAAAATCTCCGGGTGCTTTTCGAGCATATCCAAAAGCATCTCCCGCATGGACGCCGCCACAAAGGGCGTAAATTCACTGCTCACGCTTCCCCGCCTTTCCACTTGTATTTCTGGCAGCGGGTTTTATTTTCGTTCCTCCCGCCATTGGAACCGCCTTGTGTTAGTCCTCCGGTTCAAAGAACATTGCCACAAAGGCTTTCAGCTGGCTCACCGCCGCTTCTTTTTCAGCTTCCGTCTTGGCCGTCTTTTCAGCCCAGCAGTCCTTGACCATTTCATTGATAATCTCAAACATACTGTCTTTCAGACCTGCCAGATTTTCCTCGTCGTCTGCTACTGCCATGAGGACACGGGCCACAATAAGCTCTGCCGCCGTCATCATGCCAACCGAACCGCCGTGAATGCTGACTTCCAGACCGTCAGCCGTTCCCACGGCTGTGATTTTTACATTGCAGTTCATATTCCGACCTCCAAACTCAGCCGTTCGACAACTTGTCGGCCAGCGCCATAATGAAGTCCTTGAAGCCCGGCTCTGTCTCTGCAAACTGCCGGGCCATGCGGAACCCCACCGTTTCGCCAACGGGAGGCTTTTCCTTCTTCTCTGCCGGAGCCGCCTTTCCCTGCGCTTCCAAATCGTTCTGCACCGCATCAGGAATTTTGTCCTGAATCTTCTTGATAACGTACGGACGAAGCGGTTCGGGAACTTCTGCTACAACGCTGCCCACGATCTGGATCGTCAAATCCAGCAGATCAAGCCCGTTTCCCTTGAACTCGACCGACGCACCGCTGCCCTTGACCTCTCCGTGAATAAATGCGTATGCCATACTCTTTGTCCTTTCTGCTTGCAGGTAAATTTTCGGATATGGGGGTGCGCCCCGGAGTTGGCACCGGGCAGCAGGGCTTGACGCTCCCCGCCTGCACTGGCCGCACCATATAAAGGCGGTGTCGGACATACCGCCTGCCCATGCGGGCCGCTCTGGCGTGTTCTTTCAGCCCTTGCCAGATAAGGCTTCATCTCGCCGACGCCGCCGTTCTTCGCACTGACGGCGGATGATCTCTTTTCCCTTGCGAATACGCTCGGTTTCTTCAAATCTCCACCTGCCGTAGGACAGCCCCGCGGCGTCGGCCTGCCGGACATCCAGCATCAGCTTGTCCGGCTTCATCTTTTCGGCCATTTGCTCATACCCTCGTGCTCCTTGTTGTGCTTGTACTCCCCGCCGTGCTATAATTTGAACATATAAAATGGGGAGGGGGTGAATTTATGAAATACTACTTTGTCGATCTTCGCGCACTACCCATATCTGAACGTATAGCAGCTTGTAAGAAAATGGAACAGTACGCATGGGAAGTCTTTGAAAAGGTTGGAACATCCGGCCTTGAATCCGCAGAGGTTTGCTGGACATCGCCAGAGGACTTTGAATCTTCTCCTTGTTTTCCTCAAGGATGCAAATGCACGCTTCTGGGAAACTGATCTTACGTCTTTGTGGCGGCGTGTGTAATAAGCAACGCCGCCGGAAAGTCCGGGTCGTAGTTGAACTCGATCCGGGCTTTTGCTTTATGGTCAACAAACCTCATGAATGCCCCGATGTCCCCCAACTTCTGAAACGCTTCTTCCTTGCGCCATACACCGATCCCGACGCCGTTGCAATGAACTTCTTCCGGCTTGTAGCCGTAATGTTTCAGAACTTCGTCCGGGTCGATTTCATCAAACGTCTTTTTGTTCAGCGCTTCTTCAATGTGTTCAGGTCTCAGCGTCATGCGCTCCGCCCTCCTGCTTGTTGTCTCTCCCCTCCCCGCCGTGCTATAATCAGTCGGAAAGGAGGCGTTATAAATATGTGGGTCTACCATTCTTCTATCGGCCCGTTGTATATCGTCCCAACCGGTGACGGCCTGTTCGGATTTCTGTACAACGGCATTATCTGGGAAGCCTGCCCCACTCCACAGATTGAAGCAGACAATGTATACTGCCGTGCCACCGGCTGCCCCGATGCTTCAAATCTGGAAGAACTCCCTCACGATTTATCGGAGTGGACATACATTTCCAAATAAGTTCCTCTCGCCCGGTTCAATGCTTCTTCGGCATCGTCCGGGCGAACTTTGTTTTTGTGGAACAGCCGCACGATGATCTGCGCCAGTTCTTCGCGTACCTTTTCCCTATACTCCGGTGAAGCCTCTGCCGCTGCCGGGTCATACAAGCGCGGGTACGCTTCCATAAAGGCTTCGCTGTCCAGCAGTTCTTCCATGATCCGCAGGATCAGGCGACGTTTCAGCTCCGGCGTTTTGTTCAGCGCTTCTACAATGTGTTCAGGTTTCAGCGTCATGCGCTTCGCCCTCCTGCTTTTCGGGTTCGTCGCTGCGTGCAAAGAGCTTTTCAATGCTTTCCTCTGCACCCAAAGCCGCCTTGACCTTGATAGCCATTTCCACGCTCATGTCTGAGCCGCCATTCAGTTTGTAGTACATCGTACTGCGGGAAGTCCCGACTTCTTCCGCCAGTTCTTCTACCGTTTTGCCACTGATACGCAGATACTTTTCAGCCAGCGGATATACCATTGCGCCATCCTCCAATCCTAAGTTTCGTATTTGCGACCACTATAGCACTAGAATTAGTATTTGTCAACCGTTTCAATACTATTTTTAGAAAATTCTTTTTATTTTTCGGATGTTCGGCATTGATTTTTCCTAATTCTAGGACTACAATATAAATAAAGAAGGGAGCCTACACTATGACCAGAGAAGAACTTTTGAAATCCTACATCCTGAAACAATATAGGACTGTAAAAGATTTCTCCGTTGCAATCGGATTGCCTTATACAACCATTGACGGTATCCTTCGCCGTGGTGTAATGAATACTCGCGTCGAAAATATGATCCGCGTATGTCAGTTTCTCGGAATCTCACTGGATGCTCTTGTTGCCGGGCGCATTGAGCCGTATTCTGACAGGCCGTCTTTCTCCATCGACGATGTATCCGCGCTGGAAAAATATCACAACCTTCCTGCGTCCGATAAAGAAACCGTGGACTTCGTTTTGAACCGTCATGCTCAACGCGCAGAAAGCGCAGAAACTACCAAAGTGTAAGCGAATAGAATCCATGATGTTCCCTTGTCAAGCAAGGGAACATCCCGCGTGCTATCCTCTCCTTCCGATAGTTAGGATAGCACGCGGGCGCTCATTACTTTTTTGAAGCATTTTCTGAAAGTCCCTCAGTTTATTCCGTTTTGCTTCATTTATTCTTTATTTTCGTAAAATTTGCAAAAAGAAAAAGCCCGCCGGGCCGAAGCCTGACGGGCTATAAATGAAACTGTATTTATATGATCCTGCAGTGATTTATGATTTTTCGTCTCACGCCTTGCGCTTTCGTCTAATCCGCAGGCCAATGAGACGATTACCTGAAAGGACACTCAAGGTATGGCAAAAAGAAAATTCAACAAGGGCGGCGAAGTGCGGCTGGTCGCCTATTACAGATACAGCGGCGGCAGCGGGCAGACCGAGCAGTCCATTGAGGGCCAGCGCCGGGACTGCGAGACCTACGCCCGCCTGCACAACATGACCATTCAGAAAGAATATGTGGATCGCCACATCAGCGGCAAGACCGATGATCGTGCAGCGTTCCAGCAAATGATTACTGACAGCGACAAGGGCGCATTCGATATGGTGATTTGCTGGAAAACAGACCGCTTCGCCCGGAACCGCTATGATTCTGCCGTGTACAAGAAACGCCTGCGTGACAACGGCGTTGAGATCGTTTATGCCGCAGAATCCAATATCGCCGGTGCGGAAGGTATCATCATTGAGGGCGTGATGGAAGCGCTGGCCGAATACTACTCTGCCGAGCTGGCCGAGAAGATGCGCCGCGGCATGAGAGAAAGTGCCCTCAAGGGGCAGGCCATCAGCCGATGCCGTGCCCTTGGCCTGAAAACGGACGAACACAAACGGTTTGTCATTGATGAAAAGACCGCTCCCACCGTCCGCTTCATCTTTGAGCATTACGCCGCCGGGGAATCCGCCACCTCTATTGTAGATAAGCTCAACGCCAAAGGTCTGCGTACCAGTCAGGGCAACCCCTTCAACAAGAGCAGCATTCCCCGGATCATCCAGAACGAAGCCTATCGCGGCGTGTACGTCAGCAAATCGTATGATGTGCGCATTGAAGGGGCCATTCCGGCCATTATCGACGACGAACTTTGGGAGAGGGCACAAACCATGTTGAAACTGAACCGTCAGCTCAAGGCAAAGAATGAACCGAAAGCGGACTATATCCTGTCCGGCAAGCTCTACTGCTCCTGCGGTTCCCTCATGCGCGGCATGAGCGGCCACAGCGCCACCGGCGAGGTCTACCGCTACTACACCTGTCCCAACAAGAACTGCCACCTGCGGAACATCCCGAAGGACGATCTGGAAGGAAAGGTCATGCAGTCCATCTCGGATCACCTCTTGCAGCCGGAAGCCATGGAAGCGCTGGCCGAAGCTATGGTCGAGGTGCAAAAGGCTGATGCGGAAAAACCAAACGCCGAGCGCGTAGCCATCGAACAGAGCCTTGCCGATGTCCGCCGCCGTAGTAAGAACATTCTGGACGCCATCGAAAACGGCACCGCCAATGCGCAGCTGTGCGCCCGTCTGGATGATCTGACCGAACAGGAGCAGACCTTGAGCTTCCAGCTTTCTTCTCTGGAAAAGGAGAAGCCTGTTGTGTTCACAAAAGAGCAGTACCTTTTCCTGCTGGAACAGTTCTTGATGGAGCCGTCCGAGCGCACACCGGAGTATGGTCGCCGTCTTGTTAACGCTTTCGTAACAAGTATGGTAGTTAGCGGCCGTGAACTGGTTATCAATTTTAATGTTTCGGACGAAACCGTTAACAAAAACAAAAAAACATCCCAGACAAACTTACAAAAAGAAAGTTCGTCTGGGATGCGTCTGGTCCGAGTGGCGAGAATCGAACTCACGGCCTCTTGAACCCCATTCAAGCGCGCTACCAAAACTGCGCTACACCCGGATATTTGTTGTGGCTCATCGCTCACAGCTCCATTAGTATACCCGCTGCAGGCCGTTTTGTCAAGCGCTTTTTTTATTTTTCTTGGTTTTTTTCTGGATTTTTCGCTCATCGTCCAGAAGCTCTCGATGGTGCGTCCATTTCATTTTCGGTGACTGCCATTGCCACGGCAAAGACGCTGTGGGCGCCCGCATCCAGCAGTGCCTGCGCACAGGCTGCGGCGGTAGCGCCGGTGGTGATGACGTCATCCACCAGCAGCACCCGCTTCCCTTCCACGAGCTCCGGCTCCTGCGCCCGGAAGGCACCGGCCGCATTTTCCAGACGCTCGTCCAGCGAGAGTCCTGCCTGATGGCGTCCGGCCCGGACGCGGCAGAGCGCCTTTGGCAGCAGCGGGAGGCCCAGTGCATGGGCCAGAGGCTGCGCCATCCGTTCCGGCACATTGTAGCCGCGCCGCCGGCTGGGGGCAGGCACCGGGACGAAGCCGGCGGTACACCGCGG
>OBVY01000597.1_pt1 | contig 34169 bp, 29 predicted proteins | sample 1538051 | NCBI WGS metagenome assembly OBVY01 (sample SAMEA2580017, study PRJEB22360) | human gut metagenome | biome: human gut; feature: human-associated habitat; material: faeces | place: Denmark | collected 2008/2010 | reverse complement strand
GCCTATATCGTCCCGCGCGCAGTTTCGCAGCGCAGCGAGAATGTTTGAGCACGGAGGAAATACCCCGCCCGTCCCCGGGGCACCCTCCGTCAGTAATCGGTCCTACTCCAGCTCAAACGCTCCGGTGTAGAGCTGGTAGTAATACCCGCGCTTGGCGATCAGTTCGTCGTGGTTGCCACGCTCAATGATGCGGCCGTGATCCAGGCAGATGATCGCGTCGGAGTTGCGCACGGTGGACAGGCGGTGCGCGATGACAAACGTCGTGCGGCCCTCCATGAGCTTATCCATGCCCGCCTGCACGATGGCCTCGGTGCGGGTGTCGATGCTCGACGTGGCCTCGTCCAGAATCATCGCCGGCGGATCGGCGGCGGCGGCGCGGGCGATCGAAATCAGCTGGCGCTGGCCCTGCGACAGCTGGGCGCCGTTGCCGGTGAGCATGGTGTCATAGCCGTCGGGCAGGCGGGTGATAAAGTCGTCCGCGCCCGCGAGCTTTGCCGCCGCGACGCACTCCTCGTCGGTGGCATCCAGGTTGCCGTAGCGGATGTTGTCCATCACGGTGCCGGTGAACAGGTTCACGTCCTGCAGCACGACGCCCAGCGAGCGGCGCAGATCGGCCTTGCGGATCTTGTTGACGTTGATGCCGTCGTAGCGAATCTTGCCATCGGCGATGTCGTAGAAGCGGTTGATGAGGTTGGTGATGGTCGTCTTGCCGGCACCGGTGGCGCCGACAAAGGCCACCTTCTGGCCCGGCTTGGCAAACACGGACACGCCGTGCAGCACCTCGTGGTCGGGCGTGTAGCCAAAGTCGACGTTGTCCATGACCAGGTCGCCGCGCAGCGGTACGTACTCGATCTCGCCGGTTGCGCGGTGCGGATGTTTCCATGCCCACATGCCGGTGTGGTGGTCGGCCTCCTCGAACTCCCAGGTCTCGGGGTTCACCTGCGCGTTGACGAGCGTCACGTAGCCTTCGTCGGCCTCAGGCTCCTCGTCGATGAGCTCAAAGATGCGGTCGGCGCCGGCAAGGCCCATGACCACGGCGTTGATCTGCTGCGAGATCTGGCCGATCTGTCCGCAGAACTGCTTGGTCATATTGAGGAACGGCACTACGACGGAGATGGACAGCGCCATGCCCGAGATGCTCAGGTTGGGCACGCCCAGTGCCAGGAAAATGCCGCCGGCAAGGGCCACCAGCACGTAGAGCAGGTTGCCCAGGTTCATAAGGATGGGCATGAGGATGTTGGCGTACATGTTGGCCTTCTGGGAGACCTCGAAGAGCTTTTCGTTGCGCTCGTCAAAATCGGCCTCGGCGGCAGACTCGTGGCAGAACGCCTTGACGACCTTCTGGCCGTTCATGACTTCCTCGATATGGCCCTCGACCACGCCGAGCTCGGTCTGCTGTGCAATGAAGAAGCGCGCGGAGTTGGAGCCGAGCAGCTTGGTCATAAAGGTCATAAAGGCGACGCCGGCGATGATGACCAGGCACATCCACACGCTGTAGTACAGCATGATAAAGAACACCGTGACGATGATGATGATCGTCATGAGCAGGTTGGGCAGCGACTGGCTGATCATCTGACGCAGCGTGTCGATGTCGTTGGTGTAGTGGCTCATGATATCGCCGCGCTGGTGCGTGTCGAAGTAGCGGATCGGCAGGTCCTGCATGCGGTTGAACATCATCTCGCGCAGCTTCTCGAGCGAGCCCTGCGTGACGATAGCCATGGCGCGGTTCCAGAAGAGCGAGGACAGGACACCGACGCCGTAGATGCAGGCGAGGGTGGTCACGAGCTGCAGAATCTTGGGCTGTGCGGCTTCCCAATCGCCCGACTGCCACGATTCGCTAATAATCTGCAGGGCGCTCTGCAGGAAGGTCGCGCCGATGGAGTTGATGATGGCGCAGAGCACCACGCCGGCGACGACAAGGGGCAAAAGCACGGGATAGAAGCCAAAGAGCGTCTTGATGAGGCGCGACATGGTGCCGCCCTTGCGGTTGAGCGCACGCTCGGCGGTCGTTGCCTTACTCATGTGCCTCGCCTCCTTCCTGGGTCTGAGCTTGCGTTGCGGATGCCTCGGTGTCGGCCTCGACGGCCCCTTCGCCCTCGGCAGACATCTTGTTTTGCGAGGTAAAGGTCTCTCGGTAGATCTCGCTCGTCTTGAGTAGCTCGTCATGGTTGCCGATCTGCGCGATACGGCCGCCCTCCATGACGATGATGCGGTCTGCGTCCTGCACGGAGCTGATGCGCTGGGCGATGATGATCTTGGTCGTGTTGGGCAGATAGCTTGCCAGACCTGCGCGAATCTTGGCGTCGGTCTTGGTGTCGACGGCGCTGGTGGAGTCGTCCAGGATCAAGATCTTGGGGCGACGCAGCAGAGCGCGTGCAATGCACAGGCGCTGCTTCTGACCGCCCGAAACATTGGAGCCGCCCTGTTCGATCCAGGTGTCATAGCCCTTGGGGAAGCCATCGACAAACTCATCGGCGCAGGCCAGATGTGCCGCCTCGCGGACTTCCTCGTCGGTGGCGTTCGGGTCGCCCCAACGCAGGTTCTCGGCGATGGTGCCGCTAAACAGCACGTTTTTCTGCAGCACCATGGCGACCTGGTGACGCAGCGCGTCCAGGTCGTAGTCGCGCACGTCCACGCCGCCCACGCGCACAACGCCTTCGGTGGTGTCGTACAGGCGGGCGATGAGGTTAACGAGCGTGGACTTGGCCGAGCCAGTGCCGCCGATGATGCCGATGGTCTCGCCGCTCGTAATGTGCAGGTCGATATCGTCGAGCGCCTGGCGTTTCGCATGCGCGGAATACTTAAAGCTCACGTGGTCAAAGTCGATGGAACCGTCGGCAACCTCGAGCACGGGCTCGGCGGGATCGGCGATCGTGGGCTCGGCGGCCAGCACCTCGGCAATGCGGTGTGCCGATTCGTCGGCCATGGTCACCATGACAAAGATCATCGACAGCTGCATCAGGCTCATGAGAATCTGGAAACCATAGGTAAAGGTCGAGGAGAGCTGGCCCACGTCGAACAGCGTGCCCTGGCTCGTGATGATGAGCTTGGAGCCCAGGTAGATGATGACGACAAACGCGCCGTTGACGCAGATGTTCATCATGGGGTTGTTAAAGGCGAGCAGCTTCTCGGCGCGGGTGAAGTCCATCTGGACGTCGCGCGCGGCGGTCGCGAACTTCTCCTTCTCAAAGTCTTCGCGCACATAGCTCTTGACCACGCGCATGCCGGTGACGTTTTCCTCGACGGACTCGTTAAGGGCATCGTACTTGTGGAACACGCGCGAGAAGATGGGGCGCACCTTAAAGATGATAAAGAACAGTCCAAAGCCCAGCAGCGGAATGATGACCAGGTAGACCATGGCGACGCTGCCGCCCATGATAAACGCCATGGTAAAGGCGAAGATCAATACCAGCGGCGCGCGCACGGCGATACGGATGATCATCATAAAGGCCTGCTGCACGTTGTTGATATCGGTGGTCAGGCGCGTGACGAGCGAGGAGCTCGAGAACTCATCGATGTTGGCAAAGCTGAACGTCTGGATCTTGTAGAACAGGTCGTGACGCAGGTTCTTGGCGAATCCGCAGCTCGCATGGCTGCAGGTGACACCAGCCGCGGCGCCAAAAGCAAGCGACGTCAGCGCGATGAGCACCAAAAAGCCTGCGGTGGGAAGCATCTCGGCTACGGTGGCGCCGTCTTTGATGGCATCGATCAGGTTGGCGGTGATAAATGGAATCAGCATCTCGCAGAGCACCTCGCCAAGCACGAGCAGCGGCGTGGCAACAGTGACTTTCATATAGTCGCGGATGCTTCCCATGAGGGTTTTAATCATCCAGTTCCTCCCAGGTTACGCGGATTTTATCGAGCATTTCGGCGAGGTCCTCGCGCTCGTCGTGGGTGAGCGCGCTAAAGGCCTGCTCTCTAAAGCGAATGCGGGCCGCCTGCTCTACGTGGGCCTTTTCCCATCCCGCTTCGGTCAGGCGAATGGTGAGCTGCCGCCGGTCTTTGGGATTGCGGCTGCGCTCGATAAGGCCGGCGCATTCGATCTTGGAGAGAATCTCGGAAAGCGAACCGGGCTTAAGATCAAAGTGCAGGCCTAGTTCCTGCTGTGACATCTCGCCGTTTGGCTGCTTGGCGAGCAGGCAGACGATGGGCGCCTTGCCAGAAATGCCGCCGCCGTGAAAATGCATGTAATGGCCGCAAAACCCCAGGCCGCTCAGGATGCGCTTGGCGAGCTTATCCTGCTCGCTCATCGCGGGCGGCTGGTCTGCCGGCTGCGAGGGGTCGCCGCCGGGTTCGTGCGGAAAGACGAGTGGTTCAACACACATGTCGCTGTATTGCTCCTTTCTTTAGTTAGGTAGAGGGATTGTTTTGTGCCTAACTAATTTAGGAGTGTGAAAAATAATTGTCAAGGTACCAAAGTAGTTGTCGCGCGGTTTGTAAAGAGATTGGTGCATATGAACCTGTCACCCTTGCACCATTTGGTAGCGCCTTCTAAGGCCAAGTTTCTGCAATAAGAAGCGTCAGAAAAACTCTAAGAACAAAAAAGGGCCCAAACTTGGCCTTACATCCGAAGGCAAGACCTGAATTGCACTGCGCTACACTTGGTTGCACTGTGGCGCCGTCGCGTCACGCCCGACCCAAGGGGGGACACTCATGAAGAACACTCAGCTGCTGCTGATCAACGATATGTGCGGCTACGGCAAGGTCGCGCTCTCGGCCATGCTGCCGGTGCTGTCGCACATGGGCTATCGCATCCACAACCTGCCCACGGCCCTCGTTTCCGATACGCTCAACTACCCCAAGTTCTACATTCACGACACCACGGAGTACGTGCGCCAGAGCCTCGCTATCTGGGAGGAGCTCGGCTTTGAGTTTGATGCAATCTCGACCGGCTTTATCGTGACCGAGGAGGAGACGCGCATCATCTCGGACTTTTGCCACCGCCGCGCGCAAAAGGGCACCAAGGTGTTCGTCGACCCCATCATGGGCGATAACGGCAAGCTCTATGCCGGCGTGCCCGAGTCGACGATCGGTCTTATGCGCAGTCTGGTCGAGTGCGCCGACTACGCGGTGCCCAACTATACCGAGGCATGCCTGCTCACCGATACGCCTATCGCCGAACAGATTACGGCCGATGAGGCTCGTGCGCTCGTGGACGCCATGCTTGCGCTGGGTGCTAAGTCCGTGGTCATTACAAGCGCGATGGTTGACGGCAAGAACGCCGTGGTGGGCTACGACCATGTGGCGGGGGAGTACTTTGAGATTCCGTTTGAGCTGATTCCGGTGTACTTCCCGGGCACGGGCGATACGTTCTCGGCCGTGCTCATGGGTCGCGTGATGAACGGCTGGAGTCTTCAGCGTGCCACGGCCGATGCCATGCGCGTGGTGGCCGAGCTTATCGAGCGCAATGCCGACCAAGAGGACAAGTCGGCCGGACTTCCCATCGAGGCCTGCCTGGATGTGATTGACCATGAGTAACGAGGGCTTGGAGCAAAAGCCAGTGGGCGCCCCGCGTGGCAAACGACCGCGTATCCGCATTAGCTGCGTGGACCAGCTGGGGACGTGCCGCTGCCATCATGGTCACAAGCCGGGCGATGTCTTTGACTTCGACCAAGACCGCGGCAAGATGTGCGCCATGGCCTGTCACGTGGGCTTTCCCTACATCGATATCCTGCGCTATGGAGGCGCCGTGCCTGGCAACGAGCCCGGCACGGCGAAGTTCTGCTGCCCCGAGGTCGATACGCTAAACGTCTGGCTTGCCGAGATCATCGACGAGTAACCGAGCGAGGATTTTCTCCCATCAAAACATCGAGCGTGGATTTTCTCCCGTTCAGAGCGCACTTGAACGCTCAAAGTGGGAGATTTTCCACGCTCATTTTTCATGGGGGAAATTATCCACGCTTGTTTCGCGCCGAAGGCGTGGCCCGCGAGCTCGCTTGCCTACAGCTGCTCGAGCATAGCGGTGCAACCGGCGAGCACATCTCGGTAGGTGGCATCGAAATTGCCGGTGTACCAGGGGTCGGCCACGTCGCTGGGGCGATCGGTCCAATCGAGCAAGCGCGAGATCTTGCCAACGGGGTCCTTGCCAAAGATGCGGCATAGGCCGCGGGCGTTTTCATCGTCCATATAGACAATGTGATCCCAGTCGCCATACTCCGCGTGACGCGCCTGTCGCGCGCGGTGGGCAACGACGGGAATCCCGACCTCGCGCAGCTTGGCGACGGTGCCACGGTGCGGTGGGTTGCCAAGCTCCTCGGTCGAGGTCGCCGCGGAATCGATGACAAACTCGCCCGCGCGCCCAGCGCGGTGCACCAGCTCGGTAAACACCGACTCGGCCATCGTCGAGCGGCAGATGTTCCCATGGCACACAAACATGATTTTTATCATTCTATGAAACCTCTCATATATCAGGATATCCGCAGGTAAACGGCATATTGTTGATTCCTCGATTAAATACAGAGTATCAAATCAATTCATAAATGAGCGGGTTTTTTCCCGCCGTCAACGTCGTAAGAATCGTCGTAAACAGAGACATTTTACGATTTCCTACGCCGCCCCGGATTCATAACCGAGCATGTCCGCCTTCACGTCCTCGAAACCGAGGTGGGTATACGTATTGAACGTCACCTCTATGTCGGAATGGCCCATAATATATTTCAGTTTCGCGGGATTCATGCCCTTACGTGCCATCTTCGAGCAGAAGGTATGGCGGCAGACATGGGGCGTGATCTTCGGAAGCTCCTCCTTATAGATGCGGTTGTGCTTCGCCACCGCGTACTGAAAATACTTCTGCCAATGCAGGGCGACGCGGGGCATCTCGTTCTCATCGAGAAATAGGAAGCCGCTTACCCCGTCGACCACGGGTTCGCGCGCAGGGCGCGGGCGATTCGCGAGAACACGCTTGAAGCTCGCGGAGACGGCGTTCGTCATGGGAACGTAGCGGACACCGCTCTCCGTCTTAGGACGCTCAATGTAATAGCGCATGTCGCTGGATCGCTGGAGCTGCTTGTTCACCCGTATGCTGCCCTCTTTGAAATCGAGATCATCCACCGTGAGGCCGCAGAACTCGGAAATGCGGAGCCCGGTGTTCAAGAGGATGAAGAAGGCGTCGTAATAGCGCTGGTAGTGCTTGTCGTTCGCCACGAAATCAAGGAACCTGCGCTCCTGCTTGGGGGTAAGGGCCTCGCGTGCGACCATGTCGTTCACCAACACGGTGGCAAGCTCGAAGTTGAAGGGGTTCCGGCGGATGAGGTCGTTCTCCTCCGCCATCTGAAACGCGGGCCTCAAGACCCCGCGTATTGTGTGAATGGAGCTGTAGCGCTTCCCGTGGACGTTTTGGAGGTCGATGAGCCATTTCTTGGCCTCGAAAGACGTGACGTCGCTAATACGGCGCGAGCCGAACTCGTCCTTTGCAAGGTAGTTGAGTACCGTCTTGTAGCCAGCGCGGGTGGTTTGCTTGACCGCGGTTTTCGTCTCGGTGTAGCGCAATGCGAGATCGTAGACCGTCATGTCGTCCGGCGCGACGTTATCGAACGGGTCGCGCTGTATTCCCTTCTCAAGATCCCGCAAGCAGGGGCCGGCCTTCTTCCCTTTCGGTGTAAGGTCGCGAGTTGTCAAGGTCCACGAGTAGACGCAGCGCGTCCGCCCCTTTGCGTCGACGTACTTGTAGCAGTAGCGCCCGTCTTTCCTCTGCGTCTCCCCACGTCGGAGGAAGCGGCCCTTGCTATCCTTTTGAACCGTCTCCCGTTTCTTGGACACGAGAAATGGGAGGCTTTTGGAGTGGGTATGATGAATTGGATACCAGGTTAAGAGCGAAAGGTGTTCAAGATGGCCCAAAGAAGAAAGCGATACGACAGGCAGTTCAAGTTCTCGGCGGCAAAGGTGGTCCTGTCCGGGGAAATGACGGTCAAAGACCTATCGGAGGAACTCGGCATAAAGGATTCGACGCTGAGAAGATGGGCCTGCGAATACGAGGAGATGGGAGACGGCGCGTTCCCCGGAAACGGCTCTCCGAAGATCAACAAGGACTACGAGATCGTGAAGCTCAAGAAGAAGGTCGAGGAGCTCGAGCGCGAGAACGAGATGCTAAATAATTTCCGGGCCTTCTTGAGTCAAGACCATGCGTGAGGTTCGAGTTCCTCAAAGAGCATAGGGGCGAGATCGGCCCCATCAAGAAGGCATGCGAGCTGATGAAAATCTCGAAATCCGGTTTCTACGAGTATCTCGGCCGGAAGAAATCCAACGCCCAGATAGAGCGGCATAAGGGCCGCTACGGCTACCGGCGCATCAACCGCGAACTGCGAAAAAGCGGCATCGCCGTGAGCGAGAAGCGCGTGTTCCGCATCATGCAGAAGCTCGGACTCGCCGGAAGGGGCACGGCCCGAAAACGCCGCATCTAGAAGAAGGTCGAGCCGGGAGACCCTCGGCTGAACCTGGCAGAGCGCGCTTTCTCCGTGGGCGGGCGCAACAGGCTTTGGGTGGGCGACATCACCTACATGCCCACAAGAGAAGGGTGGCTCTATCTCGCAGCCGTGACAGGCGCCTTCTCCCGCAAGGTCGTGGGCTGGTCGATGTCCGAGCGCATCACCGAGAAGGTCGCGATCGACGCGATGGAGCAGGCGGTTGGCAGGGAGGGTTCGCCAGATGACGGCAGCCTCGTCTTCCATGACGATCAAGGCACGCAGCGCGCCTCCCGTTCCTTCCAGCGATGTCTGGACTCGCATGGCATAATCCGGTCGGTATCAAGGCCCGGCACGCCGCTGGACAACGCGGTGGCCGAGTCGTTCTTCAAGACGCTGAAAAGGGAATTGGCGGAAGGGAGGAGCTATGGGACGAGGGACGAGGCCAAGCAGGACATCTTCAAGTACATAGAGCTCTATTACAATAGGGTGCGCATGCATTCCACCTTGGGCTACATGTCTCCAGTGGAATACGAGCGACAGTACGCTTGAGGATCCTTAAAAGAAAGTCCAGTTTATCCTTCCCACTCCAAGTAGCCCCTATTTAAGCCGTCCAAGTTTTGGGGTGCAGTTCAATTTTTTCTACGAATGGGGCGCATGCCCGAAGCATCATGCCTGCGATTCATGAGTGAAATAATCAATTTCCGTAAGTAATCTTCTTGAGCAAGAATAGAACTTGTAGGGATTAAGACAATAAACAAGAGCGGCATTCATATGAACAAGATCGCTCATTTCTGCTTTTACTTCTTTATCCTTTTCTATTTCACGAAGTGCAGCAATGTTCTCAATCAGAAGAAATCCTTCACGATTATCTATATCTTGCTTCGTTACTTCATCTAGCGGCGAAAGAAGAACCCCTGTCCTTTCCTTAATGCTATCGCGAAGGTCTGGTTCGTTTTGACCGTATTGTGAAAGGGATGAAAGAACAGATTGCTTGTACTGCTCAAAATCATCAGCCTTCGGAGCGTGAAGTATTGCAGACAGATAGCCATAAATATGCTTGTCATCTTGTTTGTTGCGTGAGCATTCGTAAAACAAACGCAGATTGATCACTTGTTGGTAGTAAGACAAGTCCGAGGTTCGCAACCGATTTAGAATGTGATTCGTCATAGTGTCGTAATCATCAACGGAAATTCTTTTGGTACTTGCGAAGCCATTTTCGTTAGCCAGATACAGGACCTCCCCCGTTCGCTTCAGCACGTGTTCATCAAAAGAGGACAGGCTCCTGTTCAGCTCCTGCTGTCGTTTTGATTCTCTATAGTGAAATAGAGCATATTTGGCGAATACATGATCGTGCGATAAAAGAAGAACTGTATTCGTCCAATCCTGATCAATGATGAGCTTATAAATTTGCTCTCTTCTATATTCGTCATAAGAAGATACTGGATCGTCAATGATGATTAGATCTTCCGTATTCATGGGTTGAAGCAGAAAGAAAATCAATGCGATAACATTACGCTCTCCATACGAGAGCTTCTTTCTGAAATCATGATCAGAAGATGAATCATTATGGACAAGAAGATAATTTGCTTCTTGCAACTCAACGCTCATATTTAGAATTTTGAAAGAATACGGAATGTCGAATCGTCGTAAATAGTCGTTTATCTTTTTTTGATTAGTTTGAACTATCCGGCAAAACGCTCCTCGCATTTCACCAAAAGCCCTTTTCACGCGAGTTGATGAACCTTGTGCGGTTCTAATTGCGGCATCAAGTCCCTTGAATTGCTGATAGGCTTCGTTACTGGGATCAACCGAATCAAGGAGATTGTTATTCTCTCTTAGATCAAACGAGGTTGCATGCAGAAAAGCAAGCAATGCGTCAATCGCTTGACACTCTGCGTTGAGCGCAGCTACTTGCTTTGCAGCAGAGGCAAATTCCTCGCTGTCGTACAAGTCGCCAAAATCGACGCCCGCAGCGCGAAGGGACGATTCGATAGTTGGAATATAGTCAAATCCCTTAGTCTCTGTGGTGTCTGTAACTACGTCTAGATAATCAATTCTCTCTTGCGAAACTGTGTTAGATAGACAAAATGGACATGTTTTCTCATCGCGCCATTGGGAAAAGCTTACGCCGTCGATAAGCCAAGTCAGATATTTGCCACCGGCATTTTGAATGAGTTCAATCCTTTGGGATGGAGAGTTCAGCAACGCGCTTCTTGCGGATCCAATCATTGAGCGCTTTGTAAAATCGCCATCGTTCTTAAATGCCGTTTTCGTTGAGCTAAATAAGGTGTTGATCTTCGCTCTGCGTTCTACAAGAGCATCCTCGTAGCTTTTGATCTTTTTAACGCTATGCTCGAATTCGCTTTTCGCATTTTCATATTCATCGTCGTTGGCCATAACAATGGAATAAACTCCCGATGACAATTCGTCGGCATAAAGCCTTCGTTCCGTATCAACATTAAATGTCTTAACGGACAAACGATCGGAAGATGTTGTCACTTTCATCGTACTTGGATCTGTACCAGCACGAGCATCATCCGAATCGAACTCTCCGTTAATTGCAACCGCGATAGACGATTTACCGGAGCCGGACGATCCTGTGAGAAGTGACACCTTTCCATCGGGTATCTCAAATGACATCGACTTGATATTTCTTAAATTTGTAATATCAACTTTCATAAGTATCCGCCTCCCGGTCGGTAATTAGTCTACAGCGTGAAAATCTGTAACCCACTTCCTAGCTGCTTGCCGAATGAATGGGAATATACGTATCGTTTTCTCATTGTAAGAGAGTCGCATCGAGGCTCAAAGTCGTAAAAAAGTAGCAAAACGCCTTACTAGCGTATGGAACTCCTCATTTACTGGGTCTTTTCTTAAAACCGGCAGATGTTCCCATGGCAGATAAAAAGACACTTTACCAATTTGGACCTTTCTTGAGTTATGACCTCGGCGGTTCTTTGTTGATGGGACTTCCAATAATGCACACGTGCGCGTACGGGTTCAAGTAAAAACGAAGTGTTATCGGAGTCGAGGGTATCAAACTGCCAGCATGGGATTTGGGGCACCCCGTTATTCTCAGAGAATCTGGTTGCCGGGATCGTTGGCTGCCTTAACAAGGCTTACTATCCTTTCTTTATAAAGAATAAAGAACGATTATGAAAGACGCTGCAAAGGATATTAATCGAAAAGCGCATTACAATGTATGTCTATGTAATGATTGAATTAAAGAGGCGAACGTGAAGGCACCAGCTACTACGGTACGAATTGATCCTAAGTTAAAAGACGCTGCTAACGCTGTGTTTGATGAACTTGGCATTAGCCTTTCAGCGGGCGTAAGTGCTTTTTTGAAAGCAGTGGTTCGCGAGCAGGGGATGCCATTTGAGATGAAGCTGGATACGAATGGCATTTTGTATTCTGGTTCGGCTAAAAATGACAAGGCGATTGTGTCGGATGAATTGCGCGGAAACGCAGAGCTTAACCGCGCTGGGGTAGCAAAAAAAGACGAATTTTATACTCAGCTTTGCGATATCGAGGCGGAACTTTGCTTTTATAAAAGTTGCTTTGAAGACAAAGTGGTCCTATGCAATTGCGATGACCCCTTTGAGTCAAATTTCTTCAAGTACTTTGTTTTGCATTTTAATGAACTAAAAATCAGGAAGTTAATCGCTACCTGCTATCAATACTCTTCATTATCGAGAAATGAGTGTTCGGTCGATAAGCTGTTTGTCTCGCGTGCCGTTGGGTGTAGGAGAGCCTACAAAGCTGTTGTTACATTTGTTGATGACGACAACATTCAGGCTGACCACAATACGTTTATTCCCGAAAGCCTGTTTTCTTTGCCGGGAAACTCTATTGAATTGCTTGACGGCGACGGAGATTTTCGTTCAAGTGAATGTCTCTCTTTATTGGATTCCTCTGATGTTGTTGTTACTAATCCGCCCTTTTCGTTATTTAGGGATTTCATTGGCACTCTAATTTCAAAAGAAAAGAAATTCCTAATTATTGGAAACATTAACGCAGCTACCTATAAGGAAGTGTTCCCGCTGATTCGAGATAATAAAATATGGCTCGGGGCAAGTATTCATTCAGGGGATAGAAAATTCTATGTTCCTAGCACTTATCCGCTTCAAGCGACTGGTTGTGGATGCGATGATGACGGAAGACGGTATATAAAAGTAAAGGGTATTCGCTGGTATACGAATCTTGACATGACACAACGTCATAAAGGGCTCGAGCTATCAAAAGCGTATAACTCTCAAGATTACCCAACTTTTGATAATTACAATGCCATTAACGTGTCGCGTACCGCGAATATCCCATACGATTACCCAGGAATAATGGGTGTGCCAATAACGTTCTTGGATAAATACGATCCAGACCAGTTTGATATTTTAATGCTGGCCAATGGCAACGTCCGTGCTAATTCAAATCCGGAAACATTGAAGCTGGTCGGTTATAAACGTCATATGAACGACAAAGGTGGTGTAGGGGTTATTAATGGGAAACGCTCCTATGCCCGTATCCTTATTCGAAATAAGCGTCCAGAGGTGGGCTAATGAGCAAAACGGTTCAATTGCGTGTGCCTTGCTGTTACCAAGGTGGCAAGCAGCGAATTGCTGGTCAAATAGTAGATAGACTGTTGTCTGTTTACCCCGAAGACAACGGAATTGTACGGTTCTATGATATGTGCTGCGGCTCAGGAGCCATATCGATAGAGCTTCTTAATAGGGGTATTAAGCCTCAGCAAATCACCATGCTAGATGCTAGCTCTTGGGGAACCTTCTGGAAAGCCATAGGGGAAGGCGAATTCGATTTAGCAGTCTTTAAAGAAGAGTTGGATAGAATTCCAAAAGATAAACGAGAAATAAAGACATATATGACTGCGCTTGCAAATGAGCCCTTAAAGGGGGATGAGCGTTATATATATCCTATTCTTCAATCCTGCTCTTTTGGGGGGAAGCAAATATGGCTCAAAAACGGTAAGTGGTCCAACGCGTTTTTTCGCGACTATTGGGAGCCGACAGCCAGCAGTGTTCGAAAAAGTCCAGCCAATCCAATGCAGCCGGCGCCAGAAACCCTGTATAGGCGCGTGAGGGAACTTGTTAAAAGCGGCAACGGGATAACCTGTCTGAAAGAAAACATCCTAGATTTTGCGTATAGCGAAATTGACAAACCTGCTGTCGTTTATGTCGATCCTCCGTATCGGGGTACTACGAGCTATGGTTTTAATTTCGACCTAAATGTGTTCGTTGAGGCTTTTAAAAAGCTCAACGATTCGCCGCTATTCATTTCAGAGGGCATTCCTTTGGGGAGCCAATCAGAAGAACTTACCTTTGGGGGAGCGAAAGGCGGAATCAGTGGTAATAAACCCAAAAAACACAGGGAGTGGATAACGCGATTCTAGGGCAGTTTTTACCACAGTCCGAGCAGCCTTGATCTCCTGTTGCTGCCATTATAGGCAACGACTTTCGAAACATCGATAAAGTCATTAAGGTCAGAGGCATCAAATATCGACATGAAAAAATATCTTTCGTCGATTTTTGTAAAAACAAGAATCTTATTTACTAGATAGTCTCTCTCAAAGGAGTCTAATATATTTTCCCCATCAGATGATTCACCTTTGATTTGTAGGCGCCAGGTTCCGTTAGCTTTATCGCCGGTGGGATATTTAATTGTGTTTCCCTTATAGTCAACGCCGTCGTAGTTGATGGTAATGTCGATTGAAGAGCTTGTATTTGCCGGATCGATGCCAAAGAACTGCACTCCGCCCTTCATCTCGGTGCTGGAGCCATCAATTGAAAAGGCGGTGTATTGCGGGTCTCCCTGCTTTACGAGTGATTTTTTCGACAAATCAAGGATATTTCTTGAGCCGCCAGTCATCTTTCTAGTTTCAAACCAAATGCTGTTGCCGTCGCCGTTGAGCTTGTCGAGGGTTGGTTCGGAAGCAGAAAGGCGTGCCTCGATCTTTGCCTTGGTCGTATCGGGCAGAGCGGACTTATGCTGCCCATCTGGCATAATTGGGGGAAGCGAGGCCTTAATACGGCTGATGAATGGTTTGATACTGTCAAGGCTTTCTTTAGAGATCTGTCTCCGTGCTGATTCCCTGCGAATTCGAGTTTTGGCTTCTTTCGAGACATACCCAGCCTTGAGAAGTGCTTCAATATCCTCTTGGCATTTAATCTCCATGGATAGCCCTTGCATTTCAGTAATATCACTGATATATGAATCGATTTGGCATTGAACGGATCGATCGGATTGCTCGCTTAGGTCAAGCTGCTCGATGGAACAGCTTTCAAGATTCGTCCAGAGCCCACCAGCAGTTAGATTGTTCGATCCAACAACGACGATGGACCTGTCTTTTTTCTTGAAGTTGTAAACCTTTGAATGGAAGGTCTGGTCAGATTCGGTATGAACGACATAAAGTTTGTCGGCCAGCTTAGACAAGCTGATCAAGGCTTCGTATGATGTGCCATCGAGGTCAATTCCAACAAAAATATTGATTTCTGCACCACGAGCCTTGAACTGCTCTAGAGCCGGCTTGAGCCTAAGAACACCGCTATTCTTTGCAAAGGCCACTATGATATTTGCTATATCAAAATCAGCGTCTTCGAGACAACTGATAAGGTAATCGCCAAGATTGCCGTTTAGAGGCTGGTTGATAACGGTGGTGTTGGGCATATTAAAGTCTCCCGTTCATTGGAGAAAACGTTGCCTATATGATAAGACATTAATTCCGGTCAGTCCTTGTGTACGTGGCAGCTCGGTGCTCAGAGCGTTGATCACGAGCCGGTCTCCATTATTGGTTAAAGGACACCGCTGATAGCCCGCTGTCGTGTTGATTGGTTGAGGTCGCGTTCGGTGCTAGCCGCATGTCGTCCCTTTATTACGTGCAAACAATACGCGTTTCATAGGACGAAATCCTTTCATATAGAGGCAATTTAAATCTAAGAGGATTTGTACCCAGCCCAATTTCTTAGCTAGCGTTGAGGCGGTGGGCGGCGACGGCATCAAGCCCATTGAGGCCCGCTTCACTCGTCTGTTCATCCAGCTCAACGATTGCGACAAGGTCGCTGATGATGCGGAGTTTACCGAGAAGCTCGAAGTGCGTGGCATCGTACATGCAAACGACAGCGTACTGATTGTCTGCGGCAACATGGCATTCAACTACGCGGCTCAGATGCGTGAATTGTTATTGGGTATGGAATGGTCGGCATTGTCTGTGCGCAATGATCCAGTATAAAAAGCGGCGACAGATTGCGCTCTGTCGCCGCTTTTGCATTTCGGGAGCGGATAGAATCACCCTGCGATCGTTTCGATGGGAAATTTCGTGTATTTGAAATACACGAAATCGTAGAAAAGCGTGTATCTGAAATACACGAAATTGCACTGCTGGAGCTTGCAGGCGGATAAACACTACTCGTATGGGACGGTTTCACCGGTTGCTCGTCACCTTGGGCTATGTTCGCCTCTATGCCTGTATCCGGGGCTGTGCTGATTGACGGTGGCGCTCCCAGCGAGCCAACTTAATCGTTACCAGCGTAAGCGCCCAGGCTACAAGCGAGAACGCGGCGCCCACTGCGCCTACGTATGCAATGCCAACGCTGCTTACCACGGCGCCGCCCACCGCGGTGCCAAACGAAATGCCGACGTTAAACGCCATGGGCTCAACCGAACTCGCGAGCACCAACGACTTGGGATGGCGGCTGCGTGCCACGTCCATAAAGTGCGTGATGCATGACACCGAGAACAGGTACATGAGCAGCGCCAAGCTAAAGACAAAGGCCAGCGCGAGTGGCATAGTGCCGCCCACAGCGAACAGCCCGAGTAACGCCGCAGCCTGCAGCACAAACGTCACAAGCAGCGCCTTCATGCCAAAGCGCGCATCGATCCATCCGCCCAGGATGTTCGAGATCAGGCAGAACGCGCCATAAGCCATAAGCGTGGTGCTCGCCTGGACAGTGCCCATACCCAGCACCTGCTCCAGATAGGGCGTCACGTAGCCGTAGAATACATAGACCGAGCCCACACCAAACAAGAAGATGAGCATGCCGGTGATGATGCTCGGCTCGCGTAGCAGACCCGCCTGCTCGCGAAAGGTGGCAGGCTCGTCGGTTTGCCCAGCGCGCGGCATAAACATCACGAGCGCTCCGCAGATCAAAACGGCAAAGGCCAGCGTGCCGTACATGGCCACGTGCCAATCGAGCGTGTCGGCCACAAACTTGCCAATCGAGGTCACAAAGACCATTGCCACGGAAAACGCACCATATACCACCGAGATGGCAAGCGAAGTTTGCTGCGGGGACAGCAGCTCGGGGATGTACGTCACGCCCACGGCGAGCAGTGCGCCCGAGACGGAACCCAGGATGATGCGCGAGATAAAGAGCACCTGGAAGTTGGGCGCCAGTGCCATGACCAGGTTGCCGAGCACAAAGACGATGCTATAGCACACGAGCAGCTGGTATCGGCGAAAACGCCCCGTGCTGAGCGCGAGCACCGGCGTCGCGATAGCGTAGACAAGTGCAAACACGCTGATGAGCTGGCCCGCTGTGGCAAGCGATATGCCGAGTTCCGTCGCCAAGTCACTTTCGATGCCGATGACCACGAACTCGGAGCAGCCGAGCGAGAATCCCAACAGCACGAGCAGCGCTAGGCAGAGCTTGGTGCGCGCGGGGGAGAGCGCGGCGGCGGTTGACTTACTTTTAGGCGTGGTCGCGGCGGTCAAGGTTGTCACTCCAATGTCGCATGAATAAGCGGGATTCAATCCCTGCAACTCTAACAGAATGTGACAAAGGGACAGTCCCTTTGTCACATGGTGAGCTTGCCTGTATAGTCGCAATACAGGCGAAGATGGTCTCAGGTACATCGCGGGCGACAGGAGATCCCATGGGTATGCACACGACAAAGGTTGCAGTGGGCGAGGGCAAGTTTACGCTCGAGGCCCAGCTGACGGTGACGCCGCGAGGTATGGCGGTCTACGCCTGCTCGCCGGAGTTTGCGCACCTGGGCGCCACGGCGCAGGCCATTCCGCGCCCCGAGCCCGGCCGCACGGCGACGGTGAGCATTCTCGCAGTGCCTTGCCATCGAGACGAGATCCCGGCGCACGATATCGCGGCGGCGCTGGCCACGCGCTTTGGCGTACCGGTAGTTGCAAGTACGGGCTTTCATGTCGAGCACGCGAGCGCGGACGACCTGCAGCGCGTGCTCGATACCACCAAGGAGCTTATCGCCGCGCTCGAGGCTGCGGCAGGCCGCATCCCGCGCGCCCGGTGGGGCGTCCGCGCAGCCGGCATCCTGCGTGCCGGCTGGGATGAGGGAGGCGCGGGCGCCGAGGTCGTGGCGGTTGATGCCGCGACCGGCGAGGCGCTTGGCCCCGTCGATCGCATCGAAGCCCATACGGGGGAGGGCATCCTGCACCAGGCATTTCTGACGCTTCTGGTCGAGGGCCAGGGCGAAGACGCGCGCCTGCTGCTCTGTCGCCGCAGTCCGCTTAAGCGCCTGTGGGGCGGGGTGCTGGCCGATAGTTGCGCCGGACATCCGCTCCCCGGGGAAGACGTCGCGGACGCCACAGCGCGCCGCATCGGTGAGGAGCTCGGCATCAAGCGTGAACCCGACCAGCTCAAGCACCTCGGTCACGTGGTGTACCGCGAGGATCACGGCGACGGCCGCTGCGAGTGCGAATGGTGCGAGGTCTACCTTGCCCACGTTGAGCCGGGTGAGCTGCATATCAACCAAGGGGAGATCTCGGAGGTACGTCGCGTGGCCCCGTCCGAGCTCAAAGGCTACCTGCAGGGTCACCCCGAGCAGCTGGCCCCCTGGCTCCGCGAGGCCCTCAGCGACCCATCCATCCGTACGGATCTCGCTATGTGAAACAAAAGACAGTCCCTTTGCCACATCCAAATCGTCACAACATTCGATGAAAATCTCGAAATCGAGGAAAAGCGTCGAATGTTGTGACGGTTTTTGCCCAGAGGATCGCTTCTCATCCAAAAATCCCGCTTGACTGTATTGCCACAACACAGCGCAACGTAAGGGGTGTCCGATAACGGGCGCCCCTTTTTAAGTGGCAACGTGGCCGCGAATCCGGAGCGCCCCCAACAAGAAAGGTGGGGAGATGGAAGCGGAAAAGAAGGCGTTTAAGATCACCAAGCGCGAAATTGGCTTTGTGCTGGGTATCGTTGTCTTTTTGCTGGTGAAGTTTCTTCCTTTGGCGGAGCTGAGCTCGACGGTCGAGCTCACGGTCGGCGCTCAGACCTGTCTGGCACTGACGCTCGCCACGGTGGTGTTCTGGGCATGTGGCGTGGCGCAGCCGGGCTTTGTGGGCCTGCTCTACTGCGCGCTGCTCGTTCTGTTCAAGGTGTGCGTGGACGACACGGGCGCCGCGAGCATCTCGGCGACAGTCGCCTCCACGTTTAGCTCGTGGACCAAAGCCACCATGTGGCTCGTCATTGGTGCCTACCTCATCGCCAGCGCGGTCAAGGAGTCGGGCCTGGGCGAGCGCATCGCCTATGCGTTTATGCTCAAGTTCGTGCGCGACGCCAAGTCGCTCATCATCTCGATCTTCGCTCTCACCTTTGTGCTGTCGCTGCTGATCCCGCATCCGTTCCCCCGCGCCTTCCTCATCCTCGCCGTCGTCTCGGTCATCGCCGAGTCCGCCGGCTACGGTGACGACGACAAGGGTAAGCTCGGCTTCCTCGTGTTTGCCGCTGCTGCCCCGGGCTCCATGTTCTTCCTGACGGGCGACTCCACACTCAACCCGCTCGTTGCGCAGTACAGCGCCGAGGCCGGCGGCATGAGCCCGTCCTTTGTCGACTGGTTCCTGTACATGAGCGTGCCTATGCTGGTCGCGCTGCTGTGCACCCTGTTCTTGGGCCTCTTCCTCTTTAAGCCCAGCAAGGAGCTCGTCTACGATCGCGAGCAGATCGTGGCCAAGCAGGCCGCGCTCGGCAAGCTCTCCGTCAAGGAGATCCGCACCATCGTGTGGCTTGTCATCGCCATCGCGCTGTGGCTCACCGTCTCGGGCGACTATATCGGCTGGGTCACCCTGGCCATTGGCGTCGCACTCGCCATGCCCATCATCGGCGAGGTCCTCACTCCTGCCAGCTGGAACGCTGTCGACATCAAGTCCCTCATGTCCCTGACGGCCGCCATGGCCGTGGGTTCCGTGGGCGGCGCCACCGGCATGAACGCCTGGATCGCCGACGTCGTGCTTCCCAGCTCCGTGCCCGAGAACATCTTCCTGTTCGCCCTGCTCGTCGCCGCGCTCTCCATGATCATCCACATGTTCATGGGCTCGGTCATGGCCGTGCTCGGTGTGTGCGTGCCGGCGTTCATCAGCTTCGCGGCCGGCTCCAGCGTAAGCCCGCTTGCCGTGGCGCTCATCGTCTTCACGTCCATCAACATCCACTACATCCTGCCGTTCCACAACCTGCCGATCCTTATCGGCGAGGGCAAGGACGCCGGCGGCTACACCTCCAAAGAGGCCATGCGCATGGGTATTCCCCTCACCGCGGTCGTCTTTATCGTCGTGCTGGTCGAGGCCGCCTGGTTCCACCTCGTTGGCCTGATGTAAGCAGTCGAGTGCTTGGCTGTAATTAGCCGAGTGCTTGAACTGCGAGTGCCCGAGCGCCCCATCTATGAGCGCTGCGGCCCCATTACGTTACCAAGCCCGGCGGCATCCTCGCCGCCGGGCACTCTCCCGAAAGGAGCATGCTATGTCCACTACCGATGCTTCCCAGATCCACGACCTGCGCTCCGCGCTCGACTTTTTGCGCGAGATGCCGGGCCAGCTGCTCGAGACCGACACTCAGGTCGACCCGGACGCCGAGGTCTCGGGTGTCTATCGCCACGTCGGTGCCGGCGGCACCGTTATGCGCCCGACCAAAGAGGGTCCGGCGATGGTCTTCAACAACGTCAAGGGCTTTGACGATGCCAAGGTCTGCATCGGCATGCTTGCCAGCCGCAAGCGCGTTGCCGCCCTGCTCGACCTGGACGAGGAGCACCTGGGCCTCGAGATCGGCAAGCGCTTCGAGAACCTGATCGCGCCCGAGCAGATCGCCGAGGGTGCGCACGTCGACTGCCAAGAGGTCGTGTACAAGGCGACCGACGAGGGCTTTGACCTGCGCAAGATCGTTCCCGCTCCTACCAACACGCCCGTCGACGGCGGCCCCTACATCACCATGGGCCTCGCCTACGGCACGAGCCCCGACGGCTCCCAGTCCGACGTGACCATCCACCGCTTCTCCTGCGTCGACAAGGATAAGCTTGCCATGTGGATTACCCCCGGCAGCCGTCACCTGGGCGCGTTCTTTGACGAGTACTGCCAGCGCGGCGAAGACATGCCCATCTCCATCTCCATCGGTTTGGACCCCGCCGTGTACATGTGCTGCGGTTTTGAGGCTCCCACCACACCGCTCGGCTTCAACGAGCTGCAAATTGCCGGCGCCCTGCGCGGCCACGCTGTCGAGCTTGCCGACTGCGTCACCGTTCCGCAGAAGTGCATCGCCAATGCCGAGTACGTACTCGAGGGCTACCTCATGCACGACGAGACCATCAACGAGGACGTCAACGGCCACGGCTACGCCATGCCCGAGTTCCCCGGCTACACCGGTGGCGCCAAGGTCTGCCCGGTGATCAAGATCACCGCCGTCACCACGCGCGTCAATCCCATCATGGAGAGCTGCATCGGTCCCTCGCACGAGCACGTGTCCATGGCCGGCATCCCCACCGAGGCATCCATCTACAAGATGGTCGAGACCGCCATCCCGGGCCGCCTGCTCAACGTCCACGCTGCCCCCTGCGGCGGCGGCAAGTTCGTTGCCATCATGCAGTTCAAGAAGTCGAGCAAAAATGACGAGGGCCGTCAGCGCAACGCCGCCATGCTCGCCTTCTCGGCATTCTCCGAGCTCAAGCACGTCATCCTTGTTGACGAGGATGTCGATATCTTCGATATGAGCGACGTGATGTGGGCCATGACCACGCGCTTCCAGGCCGACGTGGACCTCATCACCATCCCCGGTTGCCACTGCCACGTGCTCGATCCGTCCAACGACCCCGCGTTCGACCCCACGATCCGCGAGCACGGCATCGCCTGCAAGGCCATCTTCGACTGCACGGTTCCGTTCGACCTCAAGAAGAACTTCATCCGCTCGCAGTTCATGGAGATCGACAAGGACAAGTGGGCCAAGGAGATTGCTTTCTAAGGTTCCGGCGTTCTACCGAACGCCGGACCACTCGACGCTGCGCCCGCGCCTGGCGGGCAATCTGCCCCTCAACTGCGAAGGCATGGGCATAAGCCCTATGCCTTCTTGTTTCGGGGCACCTTGCCTCGCCAGACGCGCGCTCGCTGACTTTGCCCGCCCTATAGCTGCCATTTTGTTGTTAGGAGTTGTCATGCCTGAGTCTTCTGTCCGTCCCCGTCGCATTGTCGTTGGCGTGTCTGGCGCCAGCGGTGCCGCGCTGGGCCTTGAGTGCCTCAAATGCCTGCGTCAGGCCGGTGCCGAGTCGGCGCTTGTCGTCACGCGCGGGGGAGAGATCACCATCGAGCAGGAGCTCGGCATGACGCTCGACGAGTTTGCGTGCCATGCCGATGTGGTCTACGACAACAAGAACATCGGCGCCGCCATCGCAAGCGGCACCTATCCGGTCGACGGTATGATCGTGGCTCCCTGCTCCATGAAGACGCTCGCCGGCATCGCGAGCGGCTACAGCGACAATCTGTTGCTGCGTGCGGCCGACGTGCAGATGAAAGAGCGGCGCCGCCTGGTGCTCATGGTGCGCGAGACGCCCTTCAGCGCCATTCATGTCGACAACATGGCGCGCCTTGCGCGCGTACCGGGCGTCATGCTCATGCCGCCCATGCTCACGTTTTACAACGGCCCCGCCACGCTCGATGACGCGGTGCACCACATCGCCGCCAAGGCGCTCGAGGCCGTCGGCGTGTCATGCGCAAACTATAAGCGCTGGTCATAGGCGTCTTTAGGGTAGGATACGAGTAGTGTTTGAGCCCGCTGCCCCTGTGGGCGGCGGGCTTTGTGCGCTAAAAGGATGTGTCGGGAGGACTTATGCAGACGGGCATGTATGCGATTAGCGAGATGGCGAGCTTGTTTAACGTTTCGCGCCAAACGCTCATCTACTACGACAAGATCGGCCTGTTTAAGCCCGCCGTGGTGAACGAAAAGGGCTACCGTTTCTATTCGCCTACGCAGATCCCGCTCATGCGTCTGATCTGCATGCTGCGCGACCTGGGGCTCGAACTCGACGAGATTGACCGCCTGACCTCGACGTTCGACATTGGCGAGATGACCGATCACCTGCGCTCGCGGGTGCAGGCGCTCGATGAACAGATCGCTGAGCTCAAAGCCGAGCGCGCGAGCGTACAGGAGCGTCTGAGCTTTTACGACGAGGCGGTTTACTGGCGCGAGCGCGAGGGCAAGCCGGAGCTCAAGCATTTCGAGCGCCGCTACGTGGTCTTTGAGGAGTTTCCGGGCGATATCGAGCGCGGCCGCTCGATGCTTCACCCCACGCTCATGCGGGCTATCCTGCGCATGCGTACGTTGACGGGCACGCGTCCCATGCGCGGCTGGGGCGCCATGCTGCGTCGCGAGGCGCTGCATTCCGACGACCCTATCGCCGGCGCGGGCTCCTTTGCCGTGCTGCCGCGCGGTGTCGAGGAACTGCTGCCGAGCGATCCCGCCGAGCTGGCAGAGATCGGCATCGAGGTGCTGCCCGAGGGCACATACCTGTGCATGAGCCGCTGGGGTATGCCGTACGAGCCCGAGGGCATCCGCACCATCGTTGCCTGCATGGACGAGCACGCGCTCCAGCCCGTTGGCAACGCTTTCGACTTTTGCTACCTCGATACCACGAGCTACGACGAGTCCCACCAAGAGGACTTTTGCTGCATCCAAATCCCCGTTACCCTCCAGATGTGACAAGGGGGCTGCTGCCTAAACCGTCACAACATTCGGCGAAAATCTCGAAAACGAGGAAAAGCGTTGAATGTTGTGACGGTTTTCCTGTCTGTGCCGGCGAGCTCCAGCGCCGTCTGGGGGTATAAGGCTAGCAAGTGTTTATTTGCGAGGCCAAGGGGGCGCCCCGTATGGATATCGATAACTTTGAATGGTGGTATAGCGAGGGCGAGGCTCCGGACGAGGAGTGGGACGAGCCCGCGCCGCGTGACGTGTCGAGCGACGAGGACGAGACCGGCAGCGATGCTGCTGTCGAGCCTGACGCCGCCTCCGATGCCGCCGAGCCTCTGACCTTTGAGCAGGCTTGGGCCCAGGCTGAGGCCGACGAGGCAAAGGCCGATGCCACGGCCACACTGGGTGAGCCAGCCGACATGTCCATCTCGCCGGCAAAGACCCCGCAGCCGCGTCACACTATCGATCCCGACAGCACGGCATCCTTCAGCATTCTCGACGTGCCCTCGCAGGGTGCCCAGGCGCCTGCGCCCACGCATCGCCCCGATCTGGCTCGCGAGGAAGATGCGGGACGTCGCTCTCCGCTTGGCCCCATCCTTATCGCCTTTATGGCCGGCGTTATCGCATGCTCGGTAATTGGAAACGTCTGGAGCCATGTTGAACAACAGCGCAAAGACGCCGCCAAGGTCGAGATGTCTGTCGAGCAATCGCTCAGCCGCACGCGCTCGGTGCATGTATCGGTCGAGGTCAAGGACGGCGCGACGTGGGACACCGCGCGCGGCGACAGCCAGATGCTCGTCCATATCGTGGGCCGCACGCTCAAGGGGCAAGCGATCGACGAGTACCAATACGTCAATTCCGAAGGTGACGGCATCGAGCTCAAGCCCGGCGACTACGAGCTCACGGTCGATGAGCCGCCCGTCGCCACCGACGGCACGCGTTACCGTGCCTCAAAGCGCATGGTTCCGGTGAGTTTTAATTCACAGGCGCCCGATACGGTCGATAGCACGCCGCAGGGCGGGTTTGACCTTTACACTATTGCTCAATAACTGCACCTGTCGCTCAACCCCGCCGCCAAGAGTGGGACAATAGCCCTCGACACCGTTGTTTACTATTGGAGGAAGTAGCATGTCCACCGTCACTACCATCAAGCGCGGTGGCCTCACCGCGGCCATCGATTCCATGGGCGCCCAGCTCACGAGCCTTGCCCTCAACGGCAACGAGTATCTGTGGCAGGGCGACCCGGCCTTTTGGGGCAAGCACGCGCCCATTCTGTTCCCCATTGTGGGATCGCTGCGCAACAACACGGCGACGTCTGCGGCCGGCACCTGCGAGATGGCGCGCCACGGCGTCGCGCGTATCGTGGAGCACAAGCTGGCCGAGGTCTCCGAGGACGGCTCGTCCGTCACCTACGAGATCACCGACACGCCCGAGTCGCTCAAGGCGTTCCCCTTCCACTTTAAGCTCAACATGACCTATGCCCTGACCGGCGACGCCACGCTCACACAGACCTTTGCCGTCACCAACACCGGCGACGTGGACCTGCCGTTCTCGGTGGGCGGCCACCCCGCGTTTAACGTGCCCGCCCCCGGTGCCGAGGACGAGGCATTCGAGGATTACGAGCTGGCGTTTACCGAGGCTTGGACTAACGAGGCCCCCATCATCACGCCCGATGGCCTTATGACGTTCGAGGGCAGCTACAAGGCCCCCGACAACTCGGACGTGCTGCCCATCACGCACCGCAGCTTCGATAACGACGCCATCATGTTCACCGATACCCCGGGCTCCACGCTCACGCTGCGCGGTCGCAAGTCGGGCCACGGCGTCAAGATCGACTTTGAGGGCTTTAAGTACATCGGCGTGTGGTCTGCCGCCAACGACGCTCCGTTTGTGGCGCTCGAGCCCTGGACCGGTCATACCACCATGGACACCGAGGACGACGTTTTTGAGCACAAGGTCAACACGATCACGCTGGCGCCGGGCGAGACGGACGTCCGCAGCTTTAGCGTCACCCTGCTCTAGAGGTTCCGCCGTTCTAACGAACGACGGACCGGTCGACGCTGCGCCCTTAGGTTTCGCCGTTCTGACGAACGGCGGGCCGGTCGACGCTGCGAGCCGCCCAGAGCGACAATTTGCCATTCAAAAGGCACGGCATGACCAGAAGGTCTATGCCTCGCCTTTTTCATGCCAACTTGTTCGCTCTGGACGTCGCTCGCTGGCATTGCCAAAACATCGACGCTCCCAATGACTACCGTGTGTCTATTAATTTTTCGAGCTTGTGCTGCGCTGCTGGTCGCTGGCGTATATCCTGTTAAGTCGTCAGCATACGATTCAACAGGGAAGGCAGATTATGCATTCTCCCCATCAACGCGACGCGCATCCACAGCCGGTATGCAGCCGTCGCATCTTTTTGGGTAGCGCTCTCGCTGCGAGCGCTTCTGTCGTCGCCGGCGCACTTGCCGGCTGCCAGCGTCCCTCCACGCTGGAAGTAGTTCAGTCCACGACGGGCGGCGGTCGCGACGACCTGTCCGATTCTGTGATCGGCAAGGATAAGATCCGCATCGGCATGGAGGCGGCCTACGCCCCGTACAACTGGCAGGTTTCCGAGGCCAGCGAGTTCACGATCCCCATCGACAACGTGCAGGGCGCCTATGCCGATGGCTACGACGTGCAGATCGCCAAGATCGTCTGCAAGGCTCTCGGCGGCGAGCCCGTTGCCGTCAAGCAGAGCTTCTCGGGCCTTATCGACTCGCTCAACAACGGCCAGATTGACCTCATCATCGCCGGCATGAGCGCCACGCCCGAGCGCGAGGAGTCCGTCGGCTTTTCCGACCCGTACTTCATTGGCTACTTTGGCCTGTTCGTAAAAGAGGGCTCGCCCTACCAAAACGCCACCAAGCTCAGCGACTTCAGCGGTGCCACGGTGCTCGGCCAAAAGGACACCATGCTCGATACCGTCATCGACGAGATTCCGGGCGTTGTGCACAAGAACCCGGTCGATTCGGTCCCCACGGTGTTCTCGAATCTGCTGCAGGGCACGTGCGACGCCGTGACCTACAACACTGAGAACGAAAAGGGCTATATGGCCCAAAATCCCGGTATCGTCCCCATCCACTTTGCCGAGGGCGAGGGCTTTAAGCAGGAGGTCACGGCAAATGTCGGTTGCCGCAAGGGCTCGGACAAACTGCTTAAGCTCATCGACAAGACACTCAAGGGCATTAGCCAAGAGGAGCGCGATCAAATGTGGGACGCGTGCCTCGACCGTCAGCCGGCATAGGGAGGCAGCATGAAAGGCATCAATCGTCTGGCCTCCTTTATCAAGGCCGACCACCGTTATGTGTACCTGGGCACGAGCGTTATCGCGGCGCTCGGCTTGGCATTTAGCCAGCGCAACCCCACGCCGCTGAGCTTTTTGGCGCCCACCGGCATCTTCCAAGATTGCCTTTGGGCGATTCTTTGGGCCTGGATCGTCGTGTCGGCGGCAGCGCTCGTCACCAAGGTTATGCACTGGAGCGACTATCGCGAAAAGTCACCGTTTGCATCCGAGCGTTTCCGTCGCGGCGCGCGCCTGGGCAGCTATGTCGTGGTCGTCATCGCGGCGATCTTCTTTGTCGACCGCTGCGTCATGTCGTTTATCGACCTGGTGCAGGTGAGTATTGTCTCGGACTCCAACCCCAGCGACTTTTTGTCGAGCCTGGTCTACATGACCTACAAGAGCGGGGACTTCTTTATCCGCGGCATCGAGATCACCATCGCACTTGCGACCTTCGGTACCGTCATCGCTTTTTTCCTTGCGCTGCTCTTTGTGTTTTTGCGCATTCAGACCTTCGATCGCGTGGACAACGACCTGGTGCGCTTCTTTAAGAGTGTCGGCCGCGGCTTTGCGACCATCTACTCCACCATCGTGCGTGGCACGCCCATGATGGTCCAGGGCCTACTCATCTATTACGCGGGCTTCACCGTTTTGCGCGGCATGGGCTTCGAGACTGCCCAGGCCAACCAGATCTGGAGTACCTTCACTGCCGGCCTCGTCACCATCTCGCTCAACTCTACCGCCTACATGATGGAGGTCCTGCGCGGCGGCATCGAGTCCATCGACCCCGGTCAGGCCGAGGCGGCGCGTTCGCTGGGTCTTTCGCAGTGGCAGGCTATGCGCAAGGTTGTGTTCCCCCAGGGTATTAAAAACGCTATTCCGGCGCTCACCAACGAGCTCATCATCAACATCAAGGATTCGTCGGTGCTCTCGGTCATCGGCGTGTTCGACCTTATGTACGCTACTACCACGGTCGCCGGCGTGTACTACCGCCAGATGGAGGTCTACTGCGTGGCGCTCGTGGTCTACCTGATCCTGACACTCGTGGCGAGCCGCCTGCTCGAAGCCTTTGGCAAAAAGCTGGGCGCCGAGGCCCCTGCCACGCTGCCCAGCTCCAACTAGGCGCAAGACGAGGAGAATCATCATGGCAGATACCGCCACTACCGGCACTGCGGCAGCCGTGCAAAACCAAGAGCCGCTTATCCGCGTCGAGGGCCTGCGCAAGAGCTTTGGCTCACTCGAGGTACTCAAGGGCATCGACCTGTCCGTCAATCCCGGCGAGGTCGTCACCATCATCGGCGCCTCGGGCTCGGGCAAGTCGACGTTTCTGCGCTGCCTCAACCTGCTCGAGACCCCGGACGCGGGCCACATCTGGTTCCACGGCCAGGACCTCACGGCCGAGCGCTGCAATATCAATAAACTGCGCGAGGACATCGGCATGGTGTTCCAGGGCTTCAACCTGTTCAACAACATGGACGTGCTCGACAACTGCACGCTCGCGCCCGTCACGCTCAAAAAGATGAGCAAGGTCGAGGCCGAGAAGGTCGCGATGGAGCATCTGACCAGCGTGGGACTCGAAAAGTTCGCGCACGCCGCCGTGGGTCGCCTGTCCGGTGGTCAAAAGCAGCGCGTGGCCATCGCTCGTGCCCTGTGCATGAATCCGCAGATCATGCTGTTTGACGAGCCGACCTCAGCGCTCGACCCCGAGATCGTGGGCGAGGTGCTCGAGGTCATGCGCAAGCTCGCTGCCGACGGCATGACCATGGTCGTCGTCACGCATGAGATGGCCTTTGCCCGAACCGTGTCCGACCGCGTGGTCTTTATGGACAAGGGCGTGGTGCTCGAGGATGCCGCGCCGGCCGAGCTCTTCGGCAACCCCAAACACCAGCGCACTCGTGAGTTCCTCTCTCGCTATCTCGAGGACAAATAACCGACCGCAAACGCTTACGTTGCAGGGCCGCTCCCGTGGGGCGGCCCTCGTCATCACAATCGAAAGGATGTCATGGCCGAGGTTTGGCGCTTCTTTGCGCATGAGGACGATTTTGCCGATATAGACGAGGCCGGCGCGTGCGAGCGCTTGGGCCGCGTGCTGTCGTTTCCGACCATTTCGAGCATGGATGCCGAGGCGGTGGATTGGCAGCCCTTCGACGACCTGCGCGCGTATATGCAGCAGGCCTGGCCGCACGTATTTGCGGCGGGCGAGGTCGAGCTTGTCGGCCATTCGCTGTTGGTGACGCTTGGCGGTTCCGACTCCTCCCTCAAACCCGTCATGCTCATGGGCCACATGGACGTGGTCCCCGTGGTGCCGGGTACCGAGGCCGACTGGACGCACGCCCCCTTTAGCGGACAGGTGGACGACACCTACATTTGGGGTCGCGGCGCTATCGACATGAAGGATCAGGTCGCAGGCATTCTCGAGGCGGTTGAGTATGCGTTGGCGCACGGTTGGGAGCACAAGCGTTCGCTGTTGCTCGCCTTTGGCCAGGACGAGGAAACCACGCAGTACGGCGCTGGAGCTATCGGCCGCGTGCTCGAGGAGCGCGGTGTTGAGCTCGAGTTTCTGATCGACGAGGGCGACTACCGTATCGTTTCGGCTGCCGAGTACGGCGCGGGCGAGGGCTGGCTTATGCATGCCGACCTGGCCGAAAAGGGCTATGCCGATATCGTGCTCAAGACGAAGAGCGCGGGCGGGCATTCGTCTAACCCCTACGGCGGCACGTCGCTCGAGGTGCTCAGCCGTGCCATCGCCGCAATCTGCGATATCGAGTGGCCGACGCGCGTGACCGATCTGCTTGCCGCGCAGCTTGTCGAGCTGGGGCTCTACACGGCGGATGAGATTGCCGCCAACGGGGATGCCATCGTGCGCGAGTGCCTCGCCAGCAAAAAGCTCTATCCGCTGGTGACGACCACCTGCGCGCCCACGCAGATCGAGGGAGGCAGCGCCGGCGCCAACGTAATGCCGCAGGATATGTGGGCCAACATTAACTTCCGCATGCTCGAGGGCACGAGCGTGGCCGACGTTGTGGCGCGCTGCCGTGAGGCGGTTGCCGGGGCGGACCTTGCCGGTCGTGTCGAAGTGGAGCTGGGCCCCGGCAGCTCCGAGCCCTCGCCGTCCCCGCGCATCGGTGGTTCCGGCCTCGAGGCGGTTCGCTCCATCGCCGCCCGCTATTTCCGCGATCCAAAGGGGACGGAGGAAAACGGATCATCCGAGCCGTTGGCGATTGTCCCCTCGACCGTGATCGGCGCGACCGACGCTGCCAACTACCAGCACATTTGCTCCGAATGTATTCGTTTTTCGGCGTTTGTGGTCGACGATGACGAGTGCGACCGCGGCGTCCACGGCACCAACGAGCGCATCACCCGCCGCGCCTACCTCCAGGGTGTTCGCTTCCTCATCGCCCTGCTTCAAACGCTCTAGAATGTGATAAAGCGACGCTTCCTTTGTTAGCCGTTGGGGACGTTCTTAAACGACTAGCCGTTAAGGAACGTTCCCAACGGCTACGTCCACTCATTCCGTGCGGGTTATATGCAGGTTTGCCTGCGCACGCTATCATGTATGGGTTAGACCGCAACTATGTACCCTGTACGCGAAGGGATGCGCATGTATCTGAAGATCGACATGCTCTAGCTGGACTTACCCCCGCAATGGCGCCGTGCGCCCCATCAATTCTGCCGATTTTCACCTTCACGCATATAAAGGAGTCCCGTCATGCGCGACAAGCTCGAAAAGATCATCAAGGCCTACGAGGAGCTCGAGAAAAAGCTTTCCGACCCGGCCGTCGCCTCCGATATCAAGGAGTTCACGCGTCTCAACAAGGAGTACGCGCACCAGTCCGACCTCATCGCTGCCTCGCGCGAGTACATCGGCGCGCTCGATGACATCGAGGCTGCCAAGGAAATGCTCCACGATACTACCGATGCCGATGAGAAGGAGATGCTCCAGATGGACATCTCCGAAAACGAGGCCAAGCTTCCCCAGCTCGAGGAAGACATTAAGTACATGCTCATCCCGAGCGACCCCAACGACGACAAGAACACCATCGTCGAGATTCGCTCCGCCGCTGGTGGCGACGAGGCGGCCATCTTTGCCGGCGATCTGTACAAGATGTATCAGCGCTTCTGCGAGTCGCGCGGCTGGAAGACCACCGTGCTCGACTCCAGCCCCAGCGAGGCCGGCGGCTTTAAGTCCATCGAGTTCAAGGTCGAGGGCGACCGCGTCTACTCCGTCATGAAGTTCGAGTCCGGCGTGCACCGCGTCCAGCGCGTTCCCAAGACCGAGTCCCAGGGCCGTATCCAGACCTCCACGGCGACCGTCGCCGTACTTCCCGAGGCCGAGGAGATCGACGTCCAGATCAACCAGTCCGACCTGCGTATCGACACCTACTGCGCCTCCGGTCCTGGCGGTCAGTGCGTTAACACCACTTATTCCGCCGTGCGCATCACCCACCTGCCCACCAACACCGTGGTGCAGTCGCAGGAACAGCGCTCCCAGATCCAGAACCGCGAAGTCTGCATGCAGATGCTGCGCGCCCGTCTGTACGAGATGGAGCTCGAGAAGCAGCAGGCAGAGCTCGGTGCTGAGCGCCAGAGCCAGATCGGCCACGGCAACCGTTCCGAGAAGATCCGTACCTACAACCAGCCCCAGGACCGCGTGACCGATCACCGCATCGGTTTCAACTCCACCTACAATGGCGTCCTCCTGGGCGACCAGCTCGGCACCGTCATCGAGGCGCTCGCCGCCGCCGAGCGTGCCGAGAAGCTGGCACAGGCCGTGTAGGTTACGCGGTTTTACAAACCGCGTAACGACTCGACGCTGCGCGCCGCCCAGAGCGACAATTTGTCATTCAAAAGGCAAGGCATGACCAGAAGGTCTATGCCTTGCCTTTTTCATGCCAACTTGTTCGCTCTGGACGTCGCTCGCTGACATTGCCAAAACATTGGCGTTTCCTTGGTTGTCAAATGATCCGTAGGGAGTCATTGGTGACATTGCATTGATATTTTATTCAGTCGGCTGTGATGTCATTTGAGCTGCTTACCTGCTTAAGGTAATTGACGGCATATATCTGCTATCGAAAATATTGCTCGAAAAAATGTCCAAGAAGTCGCGGGGCGATTTTTGATGGGTCGCGCGTCAAGTGATTTGGCAAGTTCTTGGTTAGATATTGGTCAGTTTTGGGGCAACCTTGCCAAAAACTTGACGGATGCAGATTTAGACGTCAGCGAATGAACACTTTGAGCGAGCTCGGTGCAAAATTCTGGGCTGATTCTCGATAATCGCCTTTAATCGCCCCTTGCCAAGCGCTGGCCTCGCTTACAATCTGCTCCGACATTCGCGCGCCGTCCGGCGCTTAAGAGGGGAGGGCCCCATGGCAAACGAGATTTGGACCATCAAGCGTTGTCTCGAGTGGACCAAGGAGTACCTGGCCGAGCGCGGCGAGGAGCATCCCCGTCTTTCTGCCGAGTGGCTGCTGTGCGCGGCCACGGGCCTGGCGCGTATCGACTTGTATATGCGCATGGACGAGACGCTTAACGCAGCCCAGCTCGAGACCATGCACGCGGCCGTCGTTCGTCGCGCCAAAGGGGAGCCGCTGCAGTACATCACCGGCAGCACGCAGTTTCGCATGATCGACGTCGCGTGCGCCCCCGGCGTGCTCATCCCGCGCCCCGAGACCGAGATGCTCGTCGAAGAAGTCCTGAACTATCTGGATACCGAGGTGCTGAGCCCCGAGGCCGCTGCCCGTCAGCGTGTTGAGCTGCCTTGGAACGATGAGGTCGAGCAGGCCCGCAAAGCTGAGGCGGCGCTGGCCGACGAACGCGCGACCGCCGAGCGCCGTGCTGCCAACCTGACGGCCGCCGATGACGCTGGGTAGCGACGTGCTCGGTAGCCGCGCCTATGCCGAGGAGCTTGCCGATCGCGAGGCCGAGGAAGCCGCCGCGCAGGCGGCGGAAGCCGAAGCGGCAGAAGCAGAGGCCATGGAAACCCCCGAGCCCGAGCTCGACGAATACGGCATCGCCATTGAGGACAACGACCAACAGGCGACTCCCGCGCAAGATGCCGCCGAGGCCAACGTATCTGCCCCAGCCGAGCCCCGCACTGCCCGCGTTCTCGAGGTCGGCTGCGGCACGGGCTGCATTTCGCTCTCCCTTGCCTGGGAGCGCCGCGGCCACGTCACCTGCACTGCTACCGATATCGAGCCGCGCGCCATCGACCTTGCTACCAAAAACCGCGATGCGCTTGGCCTCACGTCCGACGAGGTCGCCTTCAGCCTCACAAACCTGGTGAGCTCCATTCCCCGCGAAGAGTGGGGCACCTTTGACGTACTCGTCTCCAACCCGCCCTACATCCCCACCGATGTCATGCGCTCGCTGCCGCATGAGGTCAAGGACTTTGAGCCCGATCTGGCGCTCGAGGGCGGTGCCGACGGTCTCGATATCTTCCGCCGCCTGCTCAACGCGGCGCCCTACATGCTGCGTGCCGGCGGCCTGTTTGCCTGCGAGCTCTACGAGGGCGCGCTCGACGCCGCGGCCGAGCTCTGTCGTCAAGCAGGCCTTTCGGACGTGCGTATCGTCCACGACCTCACCGATCGCCCCCGCATTGTCCGAGCCATCGTCACCGAGCCCAAGCAACGCCAGTAATATTCATTAACTGGTTAGCAAAAATTATAAAGTAGTTTATAATTAGGACGGCTGAAAGAGGTCGGCCCATGCAACCTCCTACCTTTCGGGAAATCATTGCCCTACTCAAGCACGATGGATTCGTGAAGGTCGCGCAAGTCGGTAGTCATGCTAAGTATGTTTCTGGTGACCGCGTTGTCACCGTGAACGGCTCTGGTGGTGATCGACCAAAGAAGGGCACGTGGGCAAGTATTCGTCGCCAAGCTGGATGGTAGTTGGAGGCAAAATGAGGCAGCGATTTACCTATGACTGCGTTCTCATAAAAGAAGACGATGGTTACTGCGCTAGCTTCCCGCAGATTCCCGGCGCCTTTGCCGATGGCGATACGCGCGAAGAAGCGATTGCCCATGCCACCGAGGCACTGATGGCGTTTTTGGCCGACGACCTCAACAACGGTTTGACTCCGGCAGGGTACGAACGCTCGGCCGAGGTCGTGGCCCTTTCAGTCGAAATCGACCACGAGGACGCTCGGGAAGCAGCGTGCCGAACATTTAAAGACGCAGCGCTGGACCTCAAAGTCTCCGCTCCGCGGATTACCGCGCTGGTCAAAGCCGGAAAGCTCGATGTTGAACTCGTCGACGGCCGTCGGATGATAACGATAGACAGCATCGAGCGCTACGCCGCCCAAGAACGCCACGCCGGCAGGCCAAAGAAGTTCGTCGCAGTCCAATAACCCCCTCACTTTCACCGACTACTAGAGCCGCTCACCAAACCAACATGCGCTCTGGGCAAATAGGTTGAACGTTTCGTGCGAGAATGCCCCACAGTAAACAAACTTGCACCAGAGCGTAAGGGGCTGGCATACACATGCAGACGGTCTATCGGGTATACGAGGGAACGCGCGAGCCGCATCGGCTTTGC